>Ga0351835_1004_pt1 | contig 70097 bp, 50 predicted proteins | sample BONcelHFGM3001D3_FD_206756 | JGI IMG/M metagenome (GOLD analysis project Ga0351835, IMG submission 206756) | Enriched cells from coal bed in the Powder River Basin, Montana, United States - BONCAT cells FGM rep1 HSBNCT.FGM.300.1.D3 ... | reverse complement strand
GGGTGGAGACAATTTGTCAATTCGCTTATCGCCTTTGCTGCACTTTCGCTCACCTATCTCACCCTGAGGATGGTTGAAGATGGCTCGCTGGAGAGTGTAACAAGATTGACATTTATTTACTTTGCCTGGAACTCGGTTCTTATTATTGCAGCTTACCCATTGCTCTATCTGTTCGAAAAGATATTTGGCCTTCTATCCAACTCCAGGTTGAGAGATCTCTCAGATACCACAACGCCGCTGCTCTCCTCTTTGGCAGAGAGGGCTCCCGGTACTTTTCACCACTCATTGCAGGTTGCAAACCTTAGTGAGAGCGCAGCAAGAGAGATAGGTGCATATGCTCTGCTTGCAAGGGTTGGGGCTCTCTATCACGATATTGGAAAGATGTCCAATCCACCGTTTTTTATTGAAAATCTTCCGGCCGGAGAGAGCAGCCTGCACACCGATCTTCCCGGTGAGGAGAGTGCAAAGATTATAATTCAGCACGTAGATGAGGGTGTTTTAATTGCCCGCAAAGCCAGGCTTCCTCAAATGGTCATTGACTTTATTATCACACACCACGGAAAAACACAGGTTGGCTACTTCTACAATAAGTATGTAAACAGTGGTGGAGACCCTGCCAATATAGCTCAGTTTACTTACAAAGGAGAGCTGCCTCAAACCAAGGAGCAGGTTATTGTTATGATGGCAGATGCAGTTGAGGCCTCATCCAGATCTCTTAAAGATCACTCGAGAGAGAGTATATGTGCATTGGTAGACAAAATGGTAGATGAGAGAATTAATGAGAAACAACTTGTAGATGCAGATATTTCAATTAAGGAGATCTACGCTGTCAAAGAGGTGTTTAAACAGAAACTTGGCCAGGTGTATCACTCACGCCTGAAATACCCCGAGCGTAAAAAAGGGGTGAAGATAAAACAATCATAATTTAGGCTTTAGTAATATTTAAAATTATTTTAGCTATGGATGTTAATGAAAAAAACACGACAGAGGAAAGTGGCCTTGCAAACGGGAAGAGTTCGCTTAAGGAGATAACTCTTCTTTTTCTTAAGTTGGGCTCAACTGCATTTGGCGGTCCGGCTGCACATATTGCAATGATGGAGAGCGAAGTAGTTCGTAAACGCAAATGGATGGACCACCAGCATTTTTTGGATCTGATTGGAGCAACAAACCTGATTCCGGGGCCAAACTCATCTGAAATGGCAATGCACTGCGGCCACGAACGGGGTGGTTACAGAGGTCTTTTGGCAGCGGGTGCAGCATTCATATTGCCTGCTGTGGCAATCACAATGCTCTTTGCCTGGCTCTACTCAGAATATGGTACTCTTCCACGTGCAGAGCAGTTTATTTACGGAATCAAGCCGGCAGTAATAGGGATTATTCTCTATGCTCTGTATGGCTTGGGTAAAAAGGCATTCAAAACAAATCTGTTAATAGCCTTGGGAGTCATAACACTTGGGGTGACATTTATTGGGGTGGGGGAGATAACTGCTCTCTTTGCCTGCGGCTTCGCCGGTGTAGTAATCTATATATTTAAAACAAAAATAATTAAAGGAGATAAACTCTTCTGTTGTGCTCCAGCAACTTTTTCACTCTCATTGAAATCTTTGATTCAACCGTCAACATCTGCACTTTCTGCCGGTGCAACAACATTGGCAGCAACAGGGGCTGCCTCGCTCTCTTTAATGAATATCTTCTGGATCTTTCTTAAAGTAGGAGCGCTTCTGTATGGGAGCGGATATGTTCTCTTTGCGTTTCTGGACAGCGAACTTGTATCTGCTGGTATGTTGACCCGGGAGCAGCTTATGGATGCTGTCGCAGTGGGGCAGTTCACCCCGGGCCCGGTCCTATCTGCAGCAACTTTTATCGGATGGCAGCTCTACGGATTTCCGGGAGCAATTCTAGCCACACTTGGAATTTTCCTCCCCTCTTTTCTGCTTGTCTCTTTACTAAACCCATTGATCCCCAAACTCAGAAAATCCAAAATAATGTCCGCATTTCTGGATGCTGTAAATGTAGGATCTGTTGCGGTTATTATGGCTGTGGTTATCGGAATGGGAAGAGATGCGGTGGTTGACTGGCGCTCTTTTGTGATTTTACTGGTAAGCATTTTTGTAGCATTTAAATTCAGTAAATTAAACAGTGCATTCATTGTATTAGGCGGCTCCCTTTTGGGATATTTGCTATTGCTTGTTTAGAGATATGTGTTTTAAAAAAATATATTACAACAAAAGTCTAAGGATTATTATTATAATTGTTACCTCAGTTTTTTTCTCTCTGATCTTATTAAGGGGAGCAATCCTTAGGTATGCATTCAATGGGTTTGCCAATAAATTGAAGGAGAGGTACTCTCTTGTAGCAGATTATGGTAAGCTCAAACCCTATGGAGTATCGGGTGTTGTGGCAGAGAATCTCTATTTGTACCAACAGGAGAGAGATACACTTTTTAGATGCAGCTATCTCAAAGCGAGGGTTAATATATGGAGCCTAATGCTCTTAAAAATAGATCTTCTGGAGTTAGAGATGAATAATACCCGTGTCAATTTTGTTAAAGGAGACTCTATATCAAATTTTGATTTTATCTTTCCATCTTCGCCGGATAAAAAAATGAATTCACAATCTGAAACAGAGAGAGAGCCATCTTCAAAGAGAGTCTCACTCTCCACTGCCGCAGATTGGGCTATTTCGCTATTAATGAGAGTTCTGCCTTCAAATGCAACTATTAACGACTTTACGCTGAGTTATATAAAAGGGGATTACAATCTATCACTGCACTTAGAAGAGCTACTCATTAACGATAATATCTTTAACACACAAATCTCCAGTAATGAGAATGGTTATCTTGAGAGTCTTATTGTCAGGGGAAGTCTAAACGATTATGAGCGGAGAGTAAGTGCAGATGTCTCGGCCGAAAACAGAGGCCGCTTTACCATCCCTTTTCTGGATTTTCGCTGGGGAGCCAGAGTTATGTTTGACAGTCTCGCATTTAACTTTACTGCTTCACCAAAAAAAAGTGGCGCCATAACTCTACAGGGGAACTCTGCATTCTGCGGGATCTCCCTGTTTCATAAAGGGATATCAAGAGATACTATCTTTTTAAACAGAGCAAAATTTGAGTACAAAACCTTAATCGGCCATAATTTTGTTGAGCTGGACTCCTCCACCGTTGCCACCGTAAATGACCTTTCACTATCTCCATACCTTTTGATAAAGAGAGATAAAAGGTCAACAGTAGGGGCAGATTCAACTGCCATACTCAATGGTTGGGTTGTCACAGCCTCTGTAAACAAACCTATGTTTGACTCGGATACCCTTTTCCGGTCACTCCCAGGAGGGCTCTTCACAAATCTGGAGGGGATAAAGACATCCGGGAAATTAGAATACCACTTCTACACAAATATAGATTTTAGCATCCCGGACTCCCTGAAACTGGAGTCATCGCTTAAAGGCGAGAAATTCCGGATAGAGAGCTTTGGCAATGTAGATTTTCGATATGTAAACTCAGATTTTGAATACACTGCATATGAAAACGGTGTGCCGGTAAGAACCCTGTGGGTAGGACCCTCAAACCCCAATTTCAGACCTCTTGAGTCCATTTCTCAATATTTACAGGTGTGCGTATTGCAATCGGAAGATGGAGGGTTTTTCTATCATAACGGATTCCTACCGGAGAGTATCCGTGAGGCAATGGTGGTTAATATTAAAGATAGGAGATTTCGCCGCGGAGGCAGTACCATCAGTATGCAACTTGTGAAAAACCTCTTTTTGAGCCGCAACAAAACTCTTGCACGCAAAGTAGAAGAGATGCTTATTGTATGGCTAATTGAGAACAACCGCCTTATCTCAAAAGAGAGAATGTTTGAAATATACCTCAACATAATAGAGTGGGGTCCCGGAATCTACGGCATAACAGAAGCATCCCACTTCTATTTTCATAAAGAGCCCTTCGACCTCACTATTAATGAATCTATTTTCCTAGCTTCAATAATACCATCACCAAAACGCGCCCTGAGAGATTTAGAGACCTACAACCTCTCCGAAATCCTTAACAACGGACAAATATTCGCCTTGAAACCTGGCTACGAAGAGTACCACAAACTTCTGATGAGCAGACTTCAGGCAAAAGGATTTTGACAGAAGCAGGGCGTTTAAAGAAATTTTTTGAAAAATTTCGAAAAAATAGTTTTCCTATCAAACCCTAAAACACTTAACCTGGGTTCATTTTCCCACATTTTCACCTCTAAAAAACTGGTTGTCAAATTAATTTAGCTACAATTTAAGCCTAAAAATATTTTGCATCTGTTTTTTTATTTTCTAACTTCGATGGTGCTTGGACAATGTATCTATTAGAGAGTTACGACCAAAAATATAAATTGAATCATTATAATTAATAAAAATATGAAGAAGGCATTATCGGTGATTATTGTTATTACATTGATTTTTTCGTGTAACACCGGCAATAAAAAGAACAAACTAGAACCGATTAGTCTGAAAGACACCATTTTTGTCAAACCCGAAATCCTTAAAACAGATAAACTATTATCTGTAATTTGGAAAATTAAGATATATGATTCAATATTGCTTTTAATGTCACCTGATGGTAAAGGTTCTGTACAATTGCTGAATAAGAATAGCGGCAAATTTATTTCCACAAAATGTATTGAAGGGAGAGGACCGGGAGAATTTTCCGATTTCGTCGAGCTTAAAACTATTGCTGATTCAATATATATATACGAGCCCCCTAAAAACTCAATATCTGTTTATAAAACAGATGCATTTCTTAGCGAATCTTTATTACAAACCGATAAAAAAATCAAATTTGAAAAGCATAAGGTTAATTTTGACGCTTTCCCGTTAAATGGTTATTTTGTTTCCAAACCCGGAATTGGTCCAAGATTCGCCCTATTCAATCGAAATGGAAAACACATCTCGGATTATGAATTATTCCCTGATTACTATAAAGATGTCAAATCTTTTAATCATAAGGGAGAACTAGTACAGTATTTTGTATATGAACCAAAACCCGATTTGTCTAAATTTGTCTCAATAAGCTATTTTGGCGGCGTATTGGAGATCTTTAATGTGGAAAAAGGTTCAATCAACAGAATTATGGAAAGAAAAATTCTGGATCCGAATCTAAAAATGGTACGAGAAGACGATTGGTTAATACAGGAAGATACAAAAATCGGATTTTTAGGATTATACACAACAGATGACTATATTTACACATCTTATTCAGGATTGACTAGCAAGGAATTACAAGAGATTAAACAAATGGATTATATTATCGTATTTGACTGGGGAGGTAATATAAAAAGAATTTACAAAGTAGAGGGCGGATTAAAAGCCCTTGCCGCCGATGAAGCCGAAGGCAAAATCTACATAGTCACAAAAGATAGCGAAGGCGGAGATGCAGTAGGGGTGATTAAGATGTAATCATAGCATATCCTAATTTACCTCCTTGTAAACAATTCTCAATATCATTGGAGATGTTGTGACAATATCTTTCCACTTAACCTCAATTGTCGCAGGCAGCCCGTATTCGTTATATATATATGACCATGAACTTCCATCAACTAATATAGTCATATTATTTGAGATAATTGTTTTCTATGATCGGACACTTCATAGTCATTCAACCGATTTAAGGACGCGACAAATATGTTGTATTATGATTAAGAAAAAAGTTTTACTTTTGCAAACCAAACGGTCGGTTTATGAAAGAATCAAAAGAACATATAATAATTGTTGCCTCAAGGCTATTTATGCAAAAAAGCTTTAAAGAGGTTACTATGAGCGAAATAGTTAAGGAGACGGGGCTCTCTAAAGGGGCGTTTTATTACCATTTCAAAAGTAAGGAGGAGCTCTTTTCGGAAGTACTTACATACTTCTTCCTGAATGTGGCCAACCTTACCTATGACAAATATCCTTCGCAATCATTTCGTCAGTTCTATAACGATATTGCAAAAGGAATAAACTCTCTTACAGGGTTTTATGTAGAAAAATTTAAGGGAAGAATGGAGGTGGGTGAGCTATCAATCAACTACTTTACCCTTATGTTTGATGCAATAAAACTCTTTCCGGAATTAAGGCAGAGAATTGTCGATTTTCTGTATAATGAAAGAAAACAATGGACAGAAGTCATTAAAACGGCTCGCGAGAGAGGTGAGATAAAATCGGCAATGAGCGACGAGCAGCTTGCAAAGATATTTATAAGTATAAGTGACGGAGTAGGAATGCATCTTATTATACAAGGGGTGCCTTTCGATAAGATAGCAGCACAACTGGTTGAGTTATGGGACAAACTCTACGAACAAATTAAAGTCTGATAAAAAAATGGTCAAAACACTAATCACCACCCTTGCAATAATGTCTGTATTGCAGGTCTACTCACAAAACACTAACGTTATTGCACTCTCTCTGGAAAAGGCATCACTATTAGGGATAGAGAGAAATGTGAACGTTAGGAATGCAGAACTTGAAACAGAGAAGAGCCGATTTCAGCTTAAGGAGGCACAAAGCAAACTTTATCCGCAACTTGAGGGATATAGCACGTTCAGTTACTATTTTGCAATACCCAAAATGATTGTTCCGGGAGAAATATTCGGACAGACAGGTCTTATACCAATAGAGATTGGGACAAAATTTGACTGGAACAACGGGCTCAAGGCCACACAACTACTATACAGCCAGAGCTATTTTACATCTATAAAGATTGCCCGAGAGATGGAGAACCTAAGCAGACTCTCGCTTGAAAAGCAGAAAGAGGAGGTTGTGCTGCAGATTTCACAAATATATTATTTATGTCTGAACACCTCAAAACAGGCAGAGCTTCTCCGAAAGACACTCGCCAGTACCGACCAGCTGCTTGAGATAACAAAACTTCAGAGTCAGAACGGTGTGATACGCAAGGTAGACCACTCAAGGGTGCAGGTTAACAGAAGCAATCTTCAGACTCAGATAGACAACATAGATCAATTGTATACTCAACAGCTTGGGCTTTTAAAGTACTTGATTGGAATTGAACAAACGAAAGATGTTAGTTTGACCGACACTCTCGGGGGAGGTGCCTATCTGACCCCACCTGACAGTATTGATACACATAAAAGACTTGAAATACAGTTGCTTGAAAACAGAATAAAACTGACTGAACTTTCTCGTAAAAGTGTTAATGCAGCCAACATTCCTACTCTGGCAGGATTCGGCCAGTACTACATTCAGGGGCAGAGAAACGAGTTCGACTATTTTAAAAGCGGGGAAGGTAACAGGTTCTATAATGTTGGAGTGGTAGGAATAAGCCTTAACATCCCAATTTTTGACGGTTTTGCAAGAAAGTCAAAAACAAAACAATACGTCATAGAGCTCAACCAATTGGAAAATACAAAAAAGAGCTCAATGGAATATTTTTCAAAGGAGTACTCCGATGCTGTAATGCAATATAAAAACAGTTACAATTCACTTATAAGGCAAAGAGAAAATATAGCCGTTGCAGAAGAGACATATAAAATCAGTTTGGATGGATATAAACAACAAGTGTTATCCTTGTCTGACCTGCTAATGTCGGAGAGCAGTCTTACTGAGGCCAGACTTTCGTACTATAATTCAGTAATGCAGTTCAATTATGCAGTGCTTGAGCTAAAAAAAGCAAAAGGAGAAATATTAAATTTTTAATGAAAAATAGCAGATATGAAAATCTTGAAGAAATACTCAACTATCCTGATAATCCTTGTGATTGGAGCACTGGTGGTTTTCAGACTATTCGGCAACAAGGCCAAAATTGATACAGAACTCAGACAGATGAGCGAATACAGCTCTGTGATCCCGATAGAGGTGATAACACCGGAAGTTCAGGAGTCGTCGGTTTCTATTGAGGAGAACGGTGTAACCAAGTCTGGTGCAGAGATTAATATTTTGTCCGAGACAGCAGGTAAAGTTGTCTATGTCTACGGGAAACCAGGAGACCATATCTCTGTTGGACAGACGCTTGTAAAGGTAGAAAAGGAGGTTGTGGAGAGCCAGTATAAACTAGCCAAGCTCAATCTTGAGAATGCAGAGAGAGACAATTCCCGTTTCAGCAACCTGGCAGGTGGTGATGCTATTACACAACAGCAACTCGAGGCTGCCAGGCTAAATCTTCAGAGTGCTCAGGCCACATACACCGCGGCACAGAAACAGCTTCAAAACACAGAGATAAAATCCACTGTAAATGGGATAATTGCAAAACGTATGATTGAGGTTGGAGACAATCTTCTGCCCACAATGCCTGTATTCCTGGTTCTGGAGAGAAACAGGATGATTTTTTTAGTGAAGCTTGCAGAAAATGATCTTAATAAAATAAGAAAGGGACAAAAAGCAGAACTGACTTTAGATGCCATTAAGGGAAAAACTTTAAGAGGAGAGGTACAGACTGTGGGCGTTGTTGCAGATATGTCCGGTCGTTACGATACAGAGATTCGGATATTTGACCAGGATATAAACCTGAGAAGTGGACTTAACGGGAAGGTAAAATTTGCCGATGTCCTTTCATACAAGGGTGTTACAATACCAAGGAAGTGCATTACAGGAAGCATTAACAATGCATCTGTATATCTGTTACAGGGTGATTCCGTGGTATTAAGAAAGGTACTTGCAACCTCTATTGATGATACAAGGGTATTGGTGACAGAGGGCCTTGGAACAAACGAGAAGGTTGTACTGACAGGTCAGATTAACCTCCAGGATGGTACTAAAGTGAGGGTGTTAAACAAATGATTTGAGAGTTATGAATTTATCAGATATATCAATAAAGCGACCCACCCTAATTGTGGTACTTTTTACCACGATTCTGTTTCTTGGGTATATGAGCTTCAATTCGCTTAACTATGAGCTGTTTCCAAAATTTTCATCTCCTGTCTTTACAATATCTGCAGTTTATCCCGGAGCCGGCCCACTTGAGGTTGAGAACAGTGTTTCCAAAAAGATAGAGGAGGCAATATCGGGACTTCCTAGTATAGATGTAATCCGTTCGGTTTCTCAGGAGGGGATCTCTGTGGTTATAGTAACCCTTAAGACAGGAGCCGATGTTGATGCAATAGTGAGTGATGCTGTGCGGAAGGTGCAATCTATCAGAGGATTATTACCACCTCAGGTTCTTGAACCTGTGATTACCAAATTTTCTATGACCGATTTCCCGATAATGATACTCAGCGCAAGCTCAGATATGCCGGCTTCAAAGTTTTATGACGAGCTAAACTACCGGATAAAACCATCTCTCACAAAGCTTGACGGAGTTGGAGAGATAACTATGCTGGGAGGTACAGAGAGGGAAATACAGGTAAATGTAAACCATAACAAACTGGATAACTATAATTTATCAATCTTACAGGTAGTTCAGGCAATCCAAACATCAAACATAGACTTTCCGGCAGGCAAGATCTCCGGTTCAACCAGTCAGACCCTTTTGAGAATCTCTTCAAAGTACAGAAAGGTGACCGACATTGCGGAGATCACTGTTGCTCAGAAGCCCGACGGCTCACTTGTAAAGCTTAAGGATATTGCAGAGGTTATAGATACCGAAAAGGATGTGACCTCGCTCTATCGTGTTAATGGGGCACAATCTGTGGGACTGCAGATAAGAAAACAGGATGATGCCAACACAGTTACAGTCTGCAATGCAATCAAGGAGGAGATAATCAAGCTCGAGAAGCAGTATGAGGGGGTGCATATGAAATTTTCAATTTCACAGGATGGATCTGTCATAATTCTGGATGCAGCAAAATCTGTCGCGAAGGACCTTATAATGGCTATTGTACTGGTTACAATTATTATGATATTTTTCCTGCATAGTATAAGAAATGCAATTATTGTGATGGTTGCAGTTCCTCTATCGTTGGTTGGGTCATTTATCGGAATGGAGGTGTTCGGATACACGCTTAACCTTATGACCCTGTTGGCTATGTCACTGGTAATCGGTACACTTGTAGACGATGCAATTGTTGTTCTTGAGAATATCTACCGTCACCTGGAGATGGGCAAAACCAAAATGCAGGCAACTGTAGATGCGGTCAGGGAGATTGGTCTTAGTGTCGTCTCCATTACAATGGTGCTTGTTGTGGTTTTTCTCCCTGTTGCTTTGTCGGAGAGTATGATTACACCAATAATAGCACCATTTGCAATGGTAATAGTAATTACGGTAATGATAAGCCTGTTGGTGGCCTTCACAGTTGTTCCGCTTTTAACCTCAAGGTTCTCGAAGCTTGAGAGGTTTGATAAGCGAACTCTTTGGGGGAGAATAATATCGGTATTTGAAGCAGGAGTAGACATATTCACCAAAGAGATATTAAAAATTCTGGGATGGTCGCTGCGACATAAATTTGCAACAATAACTTTTGCTACAATACTGTTTATAAGCTCACTGATGCTTCCTGCTGCCGGATTTATCGGGAGCGAATTCATAAATGTGGGTGATGTTGGGGAGTGTATTATATCAATAGAGTATCCAAAAAGCTATACTCTTGAACAGAACAATGCTCTTACCAGAAAGATAGAGGATGTGATAAGCAAAAAACCGGAGGTTACAAAACTCTACACAACAGTAGGAAGTGTATCCGGTATACTTATGTCCCAAAGCGGTAACTACAAATCTGAGATAAACATCAAGCTGACCGATAAGAACAACCGTGATATTTCATCTGCCCTGTTTATTAAAAGGCTGGAAAGAGAGCTCAATGAGAACTTTGCAGATATAAAGGTGCGTTCTTCTTTAGTGAGTATGGTTGGAGGGGCCGATGAGGCTCCCATCCAGATTGTGTTCCAATCTGCAAATACCGACACTCTCTATGCTTTTGCAGAAAAAATGAGACAGGCAATAGCAAAGGTGCCGGGAACCAACAATGTTAAACTGAGTATAGAAGGTGGTATTCCTGAGATTGTTATCAAGCTGGATAAAGACAAAATTGCAAGATTGAACCTCTCTCCTGAGATTGTTGGAGCAACCATACAGACATCGTTCAGTGGAAACAACAACAGCAAATTCCAGTCAGGCGAATTTGAGTATGACATAAATGTAAGACTGGATGCATTTAACCGCCAGTCTCTCTCCGATGTTGAGAACCTTACCTTTGTAAATAACTTTGGACAGACAGTTAAACTGAAACAAATTGCAGAGATCAGCGAGCAGGATGGTACAACAAAACTGGAAAGATACGGACGAATCTCCTCGATAGTTTTTGAAGGTCAGGCTTTAGGTAGAACAGTAGGGGACATTGGGAAAGATATCATCACCCTTCTTGACAACACAAAATTTCCTGAAGGAGTCACCTATCTTCCGGAGGCTGACCTTAAATATCAGAGTGATGCCTTTGGTAGCCTAGGTGCTGCAATGCTTATAGCGATTGTGCTTGTGTACCTTATAATGGTTGCTTTGTACGAGAGCTACCTCCATCCATTTGTTATACTTTTTTCAATTCCGCTCTCAATCATAGGGGCACTATATGCACTGGCTCTCTCGCAGCAGTCACTTAGTATATTCAGTATAATAGGGATGATAATACTTGTGGGACTGGTGGCGAAGAATGCCATTCTTGTTGTGGACTTCACCAACACCCTCAGAAAAGAGGGGAAGGAGCTTAAGGATGCACTTATTTCTGCAGTTCATCTGCGTTTGAGGCCAATACTAATGACTGCTATATCTACCGTTGTAGGTATGCTGCCTATAGCTCTCTCGCACGGCACCGGAAGTGAGTGGAAAAGTGGTCTTGGATGGGTGTTGATTGGCGGAATGACAAGTTCAATGCTACTCTCAATGATTATTGTTCCCGTGGTATATATAATGGCAGAAGATACTAAAATCAGGGTAAAGCGTTGGTTCAGTTAATAATAATGGTGATTAAGTTGTAACCGAAAACGCACCCTAATTTACCTTCTTGTAAACTATTCTCAACAACATTGGCGTTGTTGTGACAATATCTTTCCATTTAACCTCAATTGTTGCAGGCAGCCCGTATTCGTTATAAGTGTATGACCAGGTACTTCCATCAATAAGTCTGGTCATATTATTTGCAGATAGTTGTCTTTGCAGATCGGCCTCTTCAAAAAACGGAAGGGGCTCATAAATAAATAGATAGTCAAGATTAAAGTTAGGTCTTGAATGATTGTCGTATTCGAATTCCTTAACAGATACTCTTTTCGTATCTGGTATAGGCTGCCCAACGAAATTTAAATCATGAGTCTCATATATGTACTTGATAACATTTCCTTCATTGTTATAGACAATCGAGTCCATATATACCATTGACCCATAGTTGTATTTTATAGTTCCGGTGAGTAATCCATTCGTGTATCGATAATCGGACCTGGAAGATATTGGATGATTGTCAATATGTACTTCAGTTTTAGCTATTTTACCCAGAGAGTTGTAAAAAATGTGTGTTTCGTAATTAAACTGATTATAAGAAATATCCTTATGAATAATCTTTGATACAAGGCCATTCTTATACTCAAATTCATCGGAATAAGCAGCCCATTCAGATTGATATTGCTGTCCTAAATGTTCAGTCACAGACTTCTTTATCAGTCTATTCTCTTTATCATAAGAATAGACCGCCACAAGATTATTATTGTAGTCAAATATCTTATCCACAACAAATTGATTTTCCGGTTTAACTATTACCGTATCATCTTTTTGGCAGCCGGATAGAACCAATAAACCTGCCAAAGCTAGTATAAGGATAAAAAACAGTTGTTGTCTCATATGTCTGAATTTATTTTCCGGCCAAAGTAAAAATGGCTTAAACATTATTACCCTTCAAATATAATAAAAGTATATAAATTAACACTTGATAATTAGTTATTTCTTTAGGAGAGACTAGTTGTTCTTAAAGACTAATAAAGTAACGAAGTTGGGGAGGATTTTCCGTGCTGATACTCCCCCCCTCCACTCAACATTTTAAAAAAAAAGAGGCTGCCGGGTCGGGCAACCTCTTTTTGTGGAGATGGGCGGATTCGAACCGCCGTCCAAACAAACCATCCAAAGACTTTCTACACGCTTATCCTCTCTACGATTTTGGTCCTTAAGCTGCCGAAAGGCAGGCCACTTAAGGCTTATCCTCTTAATACTTAGGAGACTTTAGAGGCGTAGATCTCCGCATCCGTACTTTAATGATACCCCATATACCGAAACATAGACGGCGCAAAGATCGGCGGGATACTCGTCGCGACCGGACCTGGCCGGTGGCAATTAAGGAATCAGGCAGAGCCTAATTACGCAGCGAGTGCTAAGTTGTTATTGCCTGTTATGGCTTGTACTCCGGGATTTACGAGCCGGGGATACAACGCTCGACGTGCTTACCTTCCGATTGTGTATGCTGTCAAAACCAAAACATCCCCATTTGAAAGTGGTGCAAAGGTATGCAAAAATTAGATGCAAAAATAGTGCTACGAGAAATATGACATAATAAACCTCCAGCTCCCCTCTGCAACCGAGAAGAACCCCAGCACCATTATTATCACTCCGGCAACCCTGTTAATCATAAGGAGTTGCTTAAGACGAAATCTATTCCTGAAAATATTTATGGATGTACTAAGAATTATCCACCAGGCGTTTGCGCCAAGAAATACCCCTAAAAGTGCTGCGAAAATAACATCTCCGGAGGAGCTACCGTCCACATCAAGCCCCACAAACGCAAACAACCCCAGAATAAGAAATACAGCCCCTGGATTGGTTATGGTCATTATTATTGATGAGAGGAAATCTTCAAAGAGTTTCTTACCCCCTCTGTTTCGGCGTATCTGCTTAACCGGGTTTGTGAGAAAGATTTTAAGACCGATGATAATTACAGCCAGCCCACCGTAAAAGAGTACAGAGACCTCATTATCACGCACGAACTCCTGAATTAGTGCGAGACTAAGTATGGCAAGAGAGGCGAATATTGTATCGGTAACAGAGGCTCCCAGTCCTGTGACTATACCGGAAATCCTACCTTTGCTCAGGGTCTTCTGGACACACATTACCCCGAGAGGACCAAGTGGTATGGAGGCACCTATACCGACTATAAACCCTTTTACTATACTCTCAATTATCATCTATCGGGCTCTTAAACTTGCTTAATATTCCTTTGGGTCAAAAATATAAAAATTATAACAAATCCTTTAATAAAATGTCTAATATTAATATATTTAGATATCAACCTCTCTTTTTAATGAATTTTAATGAAGGAGAGTGAATAAAATCACCTATTCCAAGTGAATTCCATTTTTTATCTACGGCCTCTATAGTCTCTATGGAAGAGAGCGCGAATTCGGGCCAGTCACGGGTAAACCCATCTTTGCCTTTAACTTTGGTTTTGCTGTCCATTACAAGGAGCTCTCCTTCAAACCGGGAGTCTCTTATCGGGTCACAGTTACTGCCCCATATCCATAAAAGTGTATATTGTTCATCCAGAGGAATTATAGGGTCTACCAATATGTTAACGAGACCTTGTACATCTTTATTTGAGTGTGTAAAATAGAGTGGCACCACACCATCAGGTTTTGCTCCGGGATAGGAGCCTAGCTCTTCTGTGAGTTTTAGGGTTGCATCAAACATCACCTTCCCTCCGAAACCGCACTGTGGAGCTGCGTGGTCAAGAACATCCAGTGGACCCCGGCTAAAGTGTGTGTCTCGTCTTGGGATGTAATTTTCGCCAATTACCTCCCAAAGCTGCTCTTTGTTACGAATATCTATATCTCTGTCGGTGATAATCATTATTTTGTTGAACATCATCTGCCCTGCTCCCCAAAGTGCGTGCGCCACCTTGATAGCCTGTCCCGGATAACTCTTATCTATTTTAACAACAGCGATGTTGTGTCCGACACCCTCTTCCGGCAGATGTAGATCCAATATCTCGGGAACCATTGTCAGCTGAATAGGGGTAAGGAATATCTTTTCGGTTGCAATTGCGATGTATTTGTCCTCCTGAGGGGGGATGCCCACCAGTGTAGCAGGATAGATCGCATCTTTTTTATGAGAGATACAGGTGATATGGAGTTTTGGATAAAGATCTTCAAGTGAGTAAAATCCTGTGTGGTCGCCGAACGGGCCTTCAACAACAAGTTGTTCACTCTTTTCTATATAACCTTCTATAACAAAATCGCAATCTGCAGGTACCTGAAGCGGCTGGGTAAGGCAATCTGTAAGTTGAACAGCTCTGTTTCTAAGAAAACCGGCGAACAGATACTCATCTATCCCCTCCGGAAGCGGGGCTGTTGCCGCATATGTATAAACAGGATCTCCGCCAAGAGTGATGGCAACGGGAAACTGTCCGCTTTTGCATTTCGAAAAGTGCTTTGCACCGGTTTTATGCCTGTGCCAGTGCATTCCCGTACTCTCTTCGGAGATTACCTGCATCCGATACATACCGAGGTTTTTGATCCCCGTCTCGGGGTCTTTGGTATGAACCATTGGCAGAGTTATGAAACGACCGCCATCGCCCGGCCAGCATTTTAAAATAGGGAGCCTGCTAAGTTCCGGTTTAAACAGAACCGACTCCTGACAAGGGGCGTGCCCTTTGAATTTTTTGGGAAGCCACCCGGCAGCTTCTCTAAGGTGGGGCAGAAGTTTTAGTTTCTCAAGCAGTGACCCTCGCTCTTGCATCAACTCCTTCATAAGATTATCCATATAATCTGTAATCTCACTAAAGCTGTTAATACCTAAGGCCAGGGCAACTCTGCTCTGAGAGCCCATCATATTGGTAAGTACGGGAAACTGGGTTCCGGTATTCTCAAACAGAAGCGCTTTGCCGCCCCCCGGCTGTTTGCTCACCCTGTCTGTGATCTCTGCAATCTCCAGAACAGGATCTGTAAACTCCTTTATTCTTATAAGTTCTCCTTTTGAATCAAGGAGATCTGTAAACTCTTTCAGGCTCTTGAACATATTAATGTTGTCAAATAACGTTAATAATTAAACTCTAACAATTTCACTTAAGTGAATTGATTTCCAGTAATCTCTGTCAATAGTTAAGATTACTATAAAACTACATAGCTGCTGGCCTCCTCTACAAGATATACAATTGAAGAGTAGGTTATTCCGCTATGGTTTGAGAGCCCTATCTCACAGGTGCGGCTGGTTGCATATCCTTGTGAGCAACCATCGCTTTGGCGACGAAGATCTCTCAACCCGTGTTTGTTGAGCTCCGGCAGCAAAAATCCCCTGTCACCGGCAAAGCCGCAGCAGTTACTGTCAATTATAACAACTTCCCTGGCACATCGTTTAGCAATATCGTACAGATATTGGTCTACCTCCATCTTTTTGGCGCTGCAAACAGCAAACACAGAGATCTTTCTATCCAGTTTCTTCACATCAAGTTTATCCAAAACAAACTTGAATATGAATTCGGCAGGTTCGTATAGCTTAAGCCTCTCACCAAAGTTACTCTGCATTGTGTACAGGCAAGGGCTCATATCGCATAAGATTGGTATTTTTCCGCCATCGGAGGCATCAAAAAGTGCTCTCTCAAGTTTGTCAGATGACTCTTTTCCGGCTTCTACAAACCCTTTACTTGAGAAGGCCATTCCGCAACAAAGGGAGTTAAGCCCGGTAGGGTAGATAACTCTATAGCCGGCTCTTTTGAGTAGCCTCTCGGTCATTTTTGTAACCTCGGCCTCCTCAGACATCTCCCGGGAGAGACCCATACTGCGGGTAATGCAGGATGGAAAATAGACCACTGAGTTGTTGTTTACGCTATCCCCATATTCATTATCCTTTATTGTTGAAATCTCTCGTGTGGCAAGCTGTGAAGCAACTATGCTTTTATTGGATATCTTTTTAGATCCTTTAGGGAAGTATGGATTCCAGAGTGGTACTAGTCCACCGGAGATCTTATGAACGCCTGTAGCGACAGAGCCAAATACTTTTTTACCGGTCAATAATCTTAGATAGTAGAAAGTATCCAAACCAAATCTCATTCCGGTTGTGACTCCACCCATACTATTTGCGACAGATAGTGCAATTTTCTCTGCTCTTTTGCTATGTCCTTCGTGGCGAAGCTCTTTTACCAGTTTACCGGTATCTATATCGAGCGGGCATTTAACATAACAGAGGCTATCTGTGGCACAGGTGTCAAGACCTGCATACTCATATAGTTTGTGCAGCTCTGCACAGCGGTGTGGCTCTTCACCCGTAGCTTTTAGTCGCTCCATCTCTTTATAGACAACTATTCTCATTCTCGGAGAGAGGGTAAACCCTTCGGAGACACAGGTACCTTCACAGAAACCACACTCCATACATCTGTCTACGGTCTCTCTTGTAGATGGAATCGGTTTTAGATTCTTTAGGTGAATCTCTTTATCACTGTTTAAAATCACGCCGGGGTTAAGTATCCCTTTCGGGTCAAACAGCTCCTTAATCTGTTTCATAAGTGTGTATGCCTGCTCTCCCCACTCCTTCTCAACAAACGGAGCCATATTTCTGCCAGTACCGTGCTCTGCCTTAAGTGAACCGTCGTAATTGTCTACAACCATAGAGACTATATCGTTCATAAAGTCGCTATATCGTTTAACCTCAATTTCGTTTTGAAAATCCTGGTTAAAAACAAAGTGCAGATTTCCCTCAAGAGCGTGACCGAAGATTACCGCCTCATCGTAGCGGTGTTTTTCAAAAAGAGATATCAGCTCCAGCGTTCCCTGAGCAAGTTTATTAATAGGGAAGCAGATATCCTCAATGATAGGGGTGGTGCCGGATTTTCTCATCCCGGCCACTGTGGCGAAGATCTCTTTGCGAATCTTCCACAGCTTTGCCTGCTTTGCGCTATCTTTTGTGAATTCAACCGGGAGCTCGGTCTTAATGTGCTCAACGCTGGCAAGAATACTCTTGATGTTCTCGTCCAGAATCTGCCCGGTTTCACCCTTTGTCTCAACCAGAATTGCACAAGCCTTCTCGTGCAGGCCCTTTATATATTCGGGTACCCCTTTGGCGGAGTCCACCGATTTTAAAGCCGCTCTGTCCATTATCTCTACAGCCGTTACACTCTCTTTTTTAAGAATAATAACGGCATTGCAGGCACTCTCTATATCCGGGTAGACCATCAAAGCGAGAGCCTTATTGGGATGTTCTGTAACAGTATTGAAAGTTATGTCACTGATAAAACCAAGGGTCCCTTCGGAACCAATCATTAGGTGCTTGAGAATATCTATACCGTCGGAATAGTCAGTCAAGGCATTAAGACTGTAACCCGTGGTGTTTTTTATCTTGAATTTCTTTATGATTCTCTCTTTAAGTGACTGGTTGGAGGCCACCTCTTCCGATAGCTTTTCAAGTGCAGATACTATCTTTGAGTTCTTCTCCCTGAATAACTTTACACTATTTTCAGATGCAGTGTCTAATACTGTTCCGTCGGCCAGTACAACTCTAATCTCTGCAATGGTCTTGTATGAGTTTTCGCTGGTTCCGCAGCACATTCCGCTTGCATTATTGGCGGCTATTCCTCCTATCATAGCGTAATCTATGGATGCAGGATCCGGCCCTATCTTCTTTCCGTATTTCACCAGATAGCTGTTTGCGTTTGTTCCGCGAATACCGGCCTGAAGCCGAATTTTATTACCTCCATCCAGGATTTCGTGCCCTTTCCATCCGTGGGTTGCAACCACCAGTACGGAATCGGTTACAGCCTGACCGGAAAGAGATGTTCCGGCCGCCCGAAAGGTAAGCGGTATGTTGTATTCATCTGCCTTCTTAATCAAAAAACAGAGCTCATTTTCATTATGAACTTTTACAATCAGCTTAGGGATAAGCCTGTAAAAAGAGGCGTCTGTCCCGAATGCCAATGTGCTGAGCGAGTCGTGAAGCAGACTCCCGGCAGGAATCTCTTTGGATAACTCTTTGTAAAACTGGAGATATTTTCCTGTAATCATAGTAAAATTTCTTTTATTTCCGGAGGATATGCCCCTTTTGAGACTATTTTTCTCTTTTTATCCAGAATATATATTTGTGGAATATTGTTGATTTCGAATTTGTCAAAAAGCTCTATACGGTTATTTTCCAGGGAGTAAAATACCTCCCACGGAATTTTTTCAACTTTGACAAACTCCGGGAGCTCATCTTTTTGATCACCTGTGTAAATTGCCACTACCCTTACCCGTTTTCTCTTCAGTTGAGGATAGATCTGCTTAAGCTCAAATGTAAATGGTTTGCAGATGGCGCAACCGGTATTGAAAAAGTATAGTAGTGTGTAAGGAGATCTTTTTGCGGTTAAATTTACAAGCCTCCCTTTAGCATTATATAGTTTTATTGACGGAGCCTCTGCCCCAACCCTGTTGCTCTCTATTCTGGTAATAACTGCCGGAACTCTTTCGGTGATGAATTTTTTATCATACCAAAGAGTGGAGTAGGGTAGTATGAAATTTTTGGCAGCGTAGATTGCAGCATCTTTTGTCTTCTGGTCATCCTGTACCCACAGATGTTCGAAAATATTATAAAAGACGGCGTTATACATATCCCTGCTCTCTTTGGTAAGCCTTTCAAAAAGAGGTGTGAATGCATCTTTAAGATCTGAAGTATCTCCCAGATTGAAAATCTCCAGATATTTAGGTACAAAAGCCTCTGCCTGACTGTAGTAGTATGCTATCTTCTCTGCTTCGGCCTCCAGAAGTGTTTTTAGAGCTTTGTTATCCAACTCTCTTCCGATAATCTTTTTCTGAGAGTCAATTAAAAACATCTGCGGAGTTTTGAGAACATTGTAGAGCTTATGAAAGTCACTTGTAGAGCCCGGGTCGTGAACAAATCGCCAACCAGACTCAACCGCTGCTGCGGTAGAGCCGAAATTGTCGGTTATGAATTTTAGTAATCTGCCTGAGTCGCTATGTGTAAAAACAGCGTAGACTGCAAGATTCAGATATCTGAACTGCTCTACACTCTGTTTGAGCTCTGCAAACCTCTCTTTACACACAGGGCATTCGTCGTCAAAGAAGTAGATAATGGTGTACCTGTCTGTAAGTTCCCTTAGGGAGACTGGTATTAAATCTGAACCTGAAAGCTGCAGCTCCGGAGCACTCATCCCTATGAGCGAATTCTCATTAAATTCGGTATAGAGCCTTAGAAGAGCCACTCCTCCCTCTCCGTTCCACTTTAATCTTGAGTTTAGAAAATAGTTTTTTGCTATATAAACTGCCACACTCTCATACCCCATAAAGCCGGAAGTACTGAAGTGGTTGAAAAGATATCCGGCAATCATAGATTTGGTAGTTGTATCACTGCTTTGACTAATGAGATAGTCACAAGCAATTATCATAGAGTCTATTTGTGCGGGGATACTCTTAAGATAGTTGTCAATTGCCAAGTAGAGTTTTTGTGGTGTAGTCTTAATCTCCTGTTGGAGCGTGTGATCATACTGTTTAATGTGAGCCCTCTCTTTAGCCGGTAAACAGAGTGGAGAGGCTAAAAGTAAAATTATACCCAGGTAGAAGAGAACTATCCGGCTCATCTTTATAACTCGCGTTTAGATGTTAAACAGACACCATCCGCCATAAATGCACTTACATCACCTCCGTTAATGAGTACATCTCGGACAACTGTAGATGTTATAAACGAGTATTCGTGGCCCGATGGAATAAATACTGTGGTAATATTTGGTGACATCTTATTATTTGCCTGAGCTATAACTCTCTCTAATTCAAAATCTGTTGTGGTTCTAAGCCCACGCACTATAAACCGGGCGTTCATCTTTTTACAGAAATCTATAGTTAAACCCTGATAACTCTCTATCTGCACGCCCTCCATCCCCTTTACCGAACTGCGAATTATCTCTACCCGCTCCTCTACGGTAAAGAGCCCACTCTTTTGCAGATTGTATCCAACAGCGACTATAACTTTGTCAAAGAGTCTCATAGCTGAATTTAGTACATCCAAATGTCCAAGAGTAAATGGGTCAAAAGAGCCCGGGAAAACTGCTATTTTCATAATTGTGGTTTTTCAGATTTCAATATCACATTTAAAGACAAAAGATGCATTCCCTTTCAAAATAATGTTGGTGTATCTCTCTCCCCCCATATATTTGAAGGTGACCTCAAGATCGCCCCCTACTGCTTTTACCTTTGTGCGGATATTTGTCGGGTATATCTCGTTATTATATGATCTGTTACGGAAGTTCTTACTCAGCAAATGGTGGTATGCAACTGCAGAAGCCGTGATACCTGTCCCGCAAGCTAAAGTCTCATCTTCGACTCCTCGTTCAAAAGTTCTTACAGAGAGCTCAAGATAGTCTCCTGTTTTGAAAATTGAGCTCCAACCGGCTGAGTCTTTACCCCAGTTACCCTGCACAAAGTTGACATTGGTTCCTTCGGGAAACATTGTGTGGTGTCTCCAAAGTCGCCCCTGACCAATAACATCATACTCCTTTAAATTGTCTACAAAATTAACCATATGAGGCGAGCCTGTGTTAAGGATAAAGCTCTTTGGAGAGTGCTCCTTAATTGAGGTTACATCTATCATACTCAGCTCCACAAAACAGGTAACCGGTGAGTAGCTGATAACTTTTGCAATGTGTTCACCGTCTATTGCCTCAAATCTGTAACTCTTTAATCCCCTGTGGGCTGCAAAAGCCACGAGACACCGACCGCCGTTTCCGCACATTGTTCCCTCATTTCCATCTGAGTTAAAGTATGTCATTGAGAAGTCATAATTCTCACTTTTGCCTAGATACATCAGCCCATCCGATCCAATTCCGAATCTTCTGTCACACAGCAATTTAATCTGTTCCGAAGTGAGCGACACATCTCCTTTTCTGTTATCAATGATAACAAAATCGTTTCCGGCTCCCTGGTACTTATAGGCCTTAACTATCATTATTGTTGTTTGTTATGTTTGTAAAGAGAGAGTTGTCTCCTTTTTCATAAGCCTTTTCGTGATTAAGAAGAAAGCTCTTTTTATCTACTCCTATTGCAAAACCTGTTAACTTGTTATTGACTCCGAGAACTCTGTGGCAAGGAATAACTATTAACAAAGGGTTCATTTTACAAGCAAGTCCTACTGCTCTGCTTGCGTCCGACGAGCCTATTATCTTTGCAATATCTCCATACGACTTCACCTCTCCGTAGGGTATTTTTTTAAGTTCGCTCCAAACCTTTTGCTGGAATTCGGTACCCTCAGGTTTTATAGGGATGTCAAAAGAGTCTCTTTTGCTGGCAAAATAATCTTCAAACTGCTTTTTTGCATCCAGAATTACCTGAGGAAGCTCAGATTGGATGTTATTTGGATTATCACTCTTATCGCGCTTATTGGAGAGCCTCTTCTTAGTATCTTCTACATAATTTACCTCCAGAAGATAATCATTATCGCTTGTTAACCTGAGCGTTCCAAGTGGTGTGTCAATGTTGAGATAAAATCTTTGTGCCTCTCTCATTTTATTATACTCTTCTATCATAGATGCTGCTACCTTAACTGAGGCACCCTCTCCGCCAAGCATCTCTTTTACTTTAGCATATTTTTTAAAGAGTTTCTCACGATGTTTCTCATTAAGCAGATATTTAATCTCATCTGCAATTTTCTCAGTTGTACAGTCGTGCTGAAGCAGCTCTTTCACAAGGGGCATATCCAGAATTAGATTCACAAGGCTGGCATATTTAATCTTTACCAGCCTTTTTGCTATCTGGTAAGAGATTTCGTTTCCGCCGTAACAGACTACCTGTGGTGCGTCCAGCAGTGCAGCCTCCAGGCTTGCTGTACCTGATGCCAAAACAGTAACTTTTGCGTGGCGCAAAATGGAGTAGGTCTCTCCAAAAAGAAGTTTAATCTTGGTGTTTTCTAAAAATTTTGAGTAGCTGGAGAGATCCATAGAGGGTGCCCCGGCAAGAACAAAGTTGTATTCCGGAAAGATCTTCTCCAACTTGATAAACCTTGGCATCAGGTAATTTATCTCCATAGAGCGGCTTCCTGCAAGCAGACCAATAATTGGCTTATCATCCAGGCCTGCTCTTTTTCTGAACTCCTCGATGCTCTCTTTAATAGATGGGTGTCCCGCTATAGAATCCAGGAGAGGATTTCCGTTGTATATTGCCTCTATTCCCTGTTTTTTGAAGTAATCTATCTCAAATGGAAAGATAATAAATAGCCGGTCTATATCCCTTTTAAGATACTCTACTCTGCTCTCCTTCCAGGCCCAAACTTTTGGAGAGATGTAGTAAAAAACCTTTAGCCCGTTCAGTTTTGCAAATTTAGCAATACGAAAATTGAAGCCCGGATAGTCTATTAGAATCAGAATATCCGGATTGTACTCTAAAAGATCATTTTTACACAAGTTGAGGTTTGCACTGATTTTTCGGATGGATTTTAAAACCTCTACAAAACCCATTACTGCAGTCTCTTTATAGTGCTTTACCAGTTCTCCTCCTTCGTTTGCCATAAGATCTCCTCCCCACACGCGAAATCTTGCTTGTGGATCTGCAATCTTAAGCCCTTTCATCAGATTGGAACCGTGGAGATCTCCCGATGCTTCGCCTGCAATAATGTAATACTTCATAAGCTCTCCGTTTTAGATTTTAAATTGCCAGAGTTTTTCAAGCCTCTTTAACTCATCGTAGTCAGTAGTGTCAATTTTATGAGGCACTATGCTAATGTAGTTTTTTGCAACCAAATTATGATCTGCAAGGGTGTCATCACCTTCAAGGCTGTAAAACTCACCTGTCATCCAATAGTAGTTGAAACCATATGGATCTTTCCTCTCTTCAAACTCTTTTATCCACTGCCCCTTCCCCTGATGTGAAAAACGGATTCCCTTAATCTTCTCGATTGGAACTGCTGGAAAGTTCACATTCAGGTAAATATCTGCACCGGGAGGTGACTCCATATATTTATCGACAATCATCTTTCCATAGTGAACGGAGGCAGAAAAATCTGCATTTGGGTCGTGAGATGTAAGCGAAAATCCGATTGAAGGAATTCCGTAAACGGTACCCTCTGCTGCTGCTCCCAATGTGCCTGAATAAAGTGAGGCTATGGAAGCATTGGAGCCGTGGTTGATGCCGGAGAGGAGCAAATCCGGGGCCTTTTCGTGAAAAACCTGGTTCATAGCCATCTTCACACAGTCTGCAGGTGTGCCGGAGCAGGCATAAATCTTAAGACCATCTTCCGATTTGAGCTCCGTGAGCCTGAGTGGTTTCCCTATAGTTAATGCTGCAGACATTCCGCTTTGTGCCTCAAAAGGGGCTACGACGGTTATATCTGCGTAAGGTCTCATCATCTCTATCAAAGCACCTATCCCTTTGGATTTTACTCCATCGTCATTAGTTATTAGAACTCTTCTCATCGGCTGGTAGTTGTTGGGGTAATTTAATTTACGAAGGTAGCAAAATTTGGCCGGATTTTTGTTTATAAAATGGCAAATTAATGGTGCTTTTTTTTTATTTTTATTAACTTTGCGCCTCCTTATTTAGGTTAACCTTGTTCTTGGAATTCAAATTAAAATATATTCAGTATGAGTAAAATTAAAATTGGTATCAATGGTTTTGGCCGTATTGGCCGTCTGGTATTCCGCGCAGCACAAATGAGAGACGATGTTCAGGTTGTGGCAATTAATGACCTGATAGATGTGGATTATATGGCATATATGTTAAAATATGATACAGTTCACGGACGTTTCAACGGATCTGTTGAAGTTAAGGACGGTATGCTAGTGGTAAATGGTTTCCCGGTAAGGGTAACATCTGAGAAAAATCCGGCGGACCTCAAATGGGGAGAAGTAGGAGCGGAGTATGTAGTTGAGTCTACAGGTCTTTTCTTGACCAAAGAGAAGTGTCAGGCTCACATTGATGCAGGTGCAAAAAGGGTAATTATGTCTGCCCCGTCTAAAGATGACACTCCAATGTTTGTTTACGGAGTTAACCATAAAAAATATGCCGGAGAGCAATTTGTATCAAATGCATCCTGCACCACAAACTGTCTTGCTCCAATTGTTAAAGTTCTTAACGAGAACTTCGGTATAATTGAGGGTCTTATGACAACTGTTCACGCAACTACAAACACCCAAAAAACTGTTGACGCGCCATCTTCAAAAGATTGGAGAGGCGGTCGCGCAGCAGCAGCCAACATCATTCCTTCCTCTACAGGTGCGGCAAAAGCTGTTGGTAAAGTTCTTCCGGAACTAAACGGTAAGCTCACCGGTATGTCTTTCAGGGTTCCTACCATTAATGTATCTGTGGTTGACCTTACCTGCCGTATAGAGAAGGCAGCCTCCTATGCTGATATCAAAGCTGCAATGAAAAATGCTTCAGAGGGTGAGTTAAAAGGTATTCTTGGTTATACAGAGGAGGCGGTTGTTTCGAGTGACTTTATTACCGACCCTCGCACATCAATATTTGATGCAGAGGCAGGTATTATGCTCAACCCTAACTTTGTTAAGGTTGTTGCCTGGTATGACAATGAGTGGGGATACTCTTGTAAAGTTCTTGATATGCTTGGCCATATGGCTACGGTTAAGTAGTAATCTTACAATTTTATCGGGGGGTGTCAAAATCTTAGATTTTTGACACCCTCTTAATTTTATATATATATTTGCACTCTAAACTTTATCTGGTTATGGGAATCCGAAAAAAAATTTCTTTGGGATTTGTTGTCATAGGTTTCATACTACTGTTTTCTAGTGTAATAGCGGTATTTGAATTTAACAGAATGAGAAATTCTGTTACCGTTTTGATGAAATCTAACATCAATAGTATAAATACTTCAAGGATGCTTATGGAGCTTACAGATGAGTATAACTTCATTCTAATGAGCAGGGTTATTGTAGATTCTACATTTGGTGCTGCAGATGTTTTATATGACGACAGGTTTGATAATTACATATATAACATTAAGAGCAACTTCTCATCCCAAACCGAAATTGAAACAGCAGACTCACTCGCGCTATCCTACTCTCAGTATCTCTCTGTTATAAGTAAAGCGAGAAATATTATGGCAGAGGATATCAACACACGAAAAGAGTGGTATAAGAACGAGTTGGAACCAGTTTATAATAAATTAAGAAAATACAAAAAAGAGTTGGGTATTCTTACTCAAAGTGCTCTTGCTCAAAATACAAACGAACTTCAGGAGGGATACTACCGAAGCATAATGCCCGGAATTATTGCAGTTAGTGCCGGTATTGTCCTGGTACTGCTTTTCAACTACTTTATAAACCTCTATTTCATTTCGCCTATTTTATTAATATCTAAAGGTATAAAGAACTACAAAGAGTTTCGTAAAAGTTACAATGTACAGTTTGATAACGACGACGAAATTCAGGATATCAACTGTGAGGTAAGAAGTATTATCGATGAGAATAAGAAGTTAAAAAGCAATACTTTATGAATCTGAAGGTTGTCACCCGTAATGTGGGAATTGCACTGTTGCTCAATGCACTTTTTATGTACATTTCAGCAATTGTATCTGCCATATATGGTTTTGACGCCTCTTTCTCTCCCCTTCTTCTCAGCGCAATAATCACAACAGTGGCAGGAGGTTTTCCTCTCATATTTGTCCGCAAATTTTACTCAATAAATATCAAAGAGGGTTTTACTATTGTAGTCCTTTCTTGGGTACTATCCTGCCTTTTTGGTATGCTCCCATATGTTTTATATGGAGGAGAGTTTACAATTATCAACTCCTGGTTTGAAAGTGTATCGGGATATACAACTACCGGATCTACAATATTGAATGACATAGAAAGTATTCCAAAAGGACTTCTTTTTTGGAGATCGTCTACACACTGGTTGGGGGGAATAGGAGTTGTTCTCTTTATGCTTTTAGTCCTTCCAGCGGTTAGTTCATTCCGTATGAGGCTCTCAAAAATGGAAATTTCCTCTTTGTCGAAAGATAATTTTAAATTTAAGGCATATCAGACAATCAGGGTTATTTCAATTGTTTATCTTGGGCTTACATTATTAGAGACATTAATGTTGATGTTGGCTGGAATGAGTTTTTTTGATGCAATAAACCACTCTTTTGCAACTATTGCAACAGGAGGGTTCAGTACCAAAAATCTTTCCATCAAAAGCTTTGACTCAGTATGGATTGATATTATCATAATGCTGTTTATGCTTCTTTCCGGTATTCATTTTGGGCTGTTATATAGTGCTTTTTCAGGCAAATCGTCAAACCTTTTCCGTTCACCTGTAGTGAGATATTATCTTTTGTCAATTTTGGCAGGTGCGATTATTGTAACATTAAACATAAAATTTAGCGGTATATATACAAATTGGGGAACTGCCATAAGGGAGGGTTTTTTCCAAGTAGTTTCAGTCGGTACAACCACAGGGTTTGCTAACGGTGACTCCTCAATTTGGCCAGGCTTCTCAATATTAATCATAATCTTCTTTACAATTCAATGCGCCTGTTCCGGGTCCACATCAGGTGGAATGAAAGCAGATAGAGTGCTGATTTTCTTCTTAGCTGTTAGAGCTCAGATAATTAAGCAAATACATCCAAATGCTGTTGTTGGTGTAAAGATGGGAAATCAGACTATCGACAAAGAGGTCATATATAGCACAAATCTTTTCATTGTTTTATATATTCTTATTGTTTTTATCTCTGCACTGTTTCTAACCGGTATGGGAACACCGCTTTTGGAGTCGTTCTCCGCTTCTGCAGCCTGTATGGGTAATGTGGGACCCGGTTTTGGAAAGATAGGTTCATTAGGAAACTATGCTTCAATTCCTTTTCTTGGAAAATTACTATTGACAATTCAAATGCTACTAGGGCGCCTGGAAATTTATGCATTATTGCTAATATTCGCTTTGTACAGGAGGAGGTAGGAGAGTAATTATGCCACTTGGAAATTTTGTTACAGAGAAACTGCTTGCAGCTCTTGGCTTTGAACCTACAGATTGTCAGGTGTCAATGTTTGATGCCCTATCCGGTTTTATTGTGGAGAGTGAAAATTCTGAAAGTATTATGCTGGTTAACGGATATGCGGGAACCGGTAAAACATCTGCGATAGCTTCTCTGGTATCTGTTTTAAAAGAGTTCAGCAGAAGTTTTGTTCTGATGGCCCCCACAGGAAGGGCTGCCAAGGTTCTCTCCGGATACACCGGGTGCAAGGCGTGGACAATTCACAAACAGATTTACAGACAAAAATCTGTTAAAGAGGGGATTGGTCAGTTTACTTTGGATCTCAATAAAAATAGAGATACAGTATTTATAGTGGATGAGGCATCCTTGATTTCATCGGGGATTGGTGACTCCGCTCTTTTCGGGAGCGGCAACCTCATTGATGATCTTGTCCAGTATGTGAGGTCTAATACAGGAAATAAACTCATTCTGGTAGGGGACTCGGCACAGTTACCTCCAGTTGGAGAGGAGATATCTAATGCTCTGAACACATCTTATTTACATAGGTACGGCGAGGTTCGCTATGTGCTTCTAAAGAGTGTGGTAAGGCAGGCAAAGAGCTCCGGAATTCTTTTCAATGCTACAATTATAAGAGATATTATCGAGAGTCGTAAAGCTACCTACCCAAAGCTAAAGCAAAAGGGATTTGATGATATTGAGAGGATTTCGGGTGCAGATCTTATAGAAAGACTATCTCAATCCTATGATAAATCTACTATGGATGAGACTTTGGTTCTGTGTCGTTCAAATAAAAGGGCAAACCGTTACAACCAGGGAATTCGCTCCAAGATACTTTACAGGGAGGAGAGGATAAACAGAGGAGATAAACTGATGATTGTCAAAAATTGCTATCAGTTTCTGGAAAATATAGATGAGATTGACTTTATTGCAAACGGAGATGTGGCAGAGCTTGTAAAGATATCGGGGTATGAAGAGAGGTATGGACTCACATTTGCTCGCGCAACTCTAAAATTTGCAGATTATAACGATGTAGAGATAGATGCCAGAATAATTTTAGATACTCTTGAGAGCGAGAGCGCAAGTTTAAGCTCTGAACAGCAGCGTGCACTCTTTAACGCTGTAATGGAAGATTACTCCCACATAAAGCTTAAGAGAAAGCGGATAAATGCCGTTAGGGAGGATATCTATTATAACGCACTTCAGGTAAAACACGCAAATGCGATTACTTGTCATAAATCTCAGGGAGGGCAGTGGAAAAATGTTTTTATTGATAACCCTTTTTGGAGAGACGATATTACAACAGAAGATCTCAAATGGTTATATACTGCTCTGACTCGTGCTGTGAATAAAGTTTATTTTGTTAATTTTGACGACAAATTTTTTGTCAATAGTTAACAAAATAGTAGATATGTATTTCGAATCACTCTCTAAAAAATTTCTTGCACCTTTTTTGTGTTTGATCATTCTCTCTCAGCAGTCGTTTGCACAAACGGCTGTACAATCTATCCCCTCTCCAGTCACCTGGAAAGACAATGACAACATAATCCTTCTGCATACCAAAGGGATGAAGCGTGTTTATTACGAGTACAACATCAAAAAAGGGACAATGGTAGAAATTGATTCTCCCACACCTCCAAAAGCTGTCCCGACTGTTGCTCTCAAGAGTGGAGATATCATTTACAGAGATTTAACCGGGCTTGAAAAACAGATAACTTTTACTAAAGATGCCGAGCAAAACCCGACTCTCTCTCCGGATTATAAATATGTCGCTTTTACAAGAAATAATGATCTCTACTCAATTGAGATAGCGACCGGGAGAGAGACCAGGTATACAAATGACGGCTCTGAGTTGATTCTCAATGGTTGGGCATCCTGGGTCTACTTTGAAGAGATATTCGGCAGAGGTGGGCAGTATAGAGCCTTTTGGTGGTCACCCGATAGCAGGAGACTTGCATTTTATCGTTTTGACGATACAAATGTACCTATGTTTCCCATCTATGATGCTGCAGGAAAACACGGAACAGTGGTGAGAACAAGATATCCCAAAGCGGGAGATCCAAACCCTGAGGCAAAGCTTGGGTTTGTTGCAGTTGAGGGAGGGGATATTGTGTGGGCAAATTTTGATCCTAAGGCAGATCAGTATTTTGGAACTCCATACTGGAGCAATAATAGTGCAACCGTTATGGTTCAATGGATGGATAGAGATCAAAGCAATCTGGTTCTATATGGAGTAAGCTCCTTTGACGGAACAATGCGGGAGATTTACAAAGAGTATCAGAAAACCTGGATTAACTGGATTTCAGATATGAAGTTTGGAAAGCTGGGATTCTATTTTGTCAGAGACTTTGAACTTTGGGAGCATATCTATTATCAGTCATACGATGGTTCAGTTTTAGAGAGACTTACAGATGGTATGAACTGGGGTATCAAAATTATCAATATCGACGAAGAGAGCTCAACAATCAACTTCACTGCCAGAAGAGATGCATCTGTCCGTAACGATATATACAGACTTACCCGTGACGAAGAGGGGAGAAGAGTTACAAAATTATCTCTCGGCGAATTTAACTTTACCACTCCACTAATCTCTCCTGACGGGAAATATGTTGTTGCAATGTGTTCAAACATATCAACTCCGTCAAGGCTGGTTTTACTCTCTGCTGCTAAAAGGGGTGTTGTAAAGGAGGGTGAGATGAGAGTTATTGCCGACAGTAAATCTGAAGATTTTGATAAACAGAAGCTTCCTGTAACCGAGATGATCTATATCACAACTTCGGAGGGATTCAGGTTACCGGGCTCAATTACATATCCGCTAAATTTTGACAAAAGCATAAAGTATCCGGTTATAGTAAATATTTATGGAGGACCCAACTCTACCAATGTTATGGATAGCTGGCGGACTCCTTCCAAAAACACAATTATGTGGGCACAGGAGGGTGTAATTCAGGTATCGCTGGACAATCGTGCATCCGGACATTGTGGCAAGGAGGGGATCAACTATATCCATAGAAATTTAGGCCACTATGAGCTTAAAGACTATATCTACTGGGCAAAATACCTATCATCGCTTCCGTATGTCAACTCAGAAAAGATTGGCATTACCGGTTTTAGTTACGGAGGAACAATGACCGCCCTGGCTCTTACTGAGGGTGCAGACTATTTTAAGTATGGTATTGCAGGTGCAGGTGTGTACCACTGGCACCTATACGACAGCCACTACACAGAGAGATATATGGATCACCCGGATGACAACCCGGAGGGTTACAGCTCCAGTGCTGCAGTTTTGAAGGCAGATAAATACAGAAGCGACAAAGGATCATTACTCTATATCACGCACGGCACCGGAGACGACAATGTCCATTTCCAGAATACAATTCAACTTGTAGACGCGTTGCAAAAAGCTGGAAAACAGTTTGAACTGATGATATATCCCGGCGGAATGCACGGCTACAGAGGATATCAGGGCGCCCACTCAGATGAAGCCATCAATGCCTTCTGGCGTAAAACACTTTTAGGTAAATAGTAGACAATTAGGATGACTAATAAGTGGTCTGGTAAGTGGTCTGGCCGGCCAAAGATTATTAATTGTTAACTCTGTCAGCAAAGGAAAACATTGGCTTCCGAATAGGGACGGGACCCGCCGTAGGTGGGGAGGATTTTCCGTGCAGACAGAGTTAACAGCTATAAAAAAAGAGAGGATGACTAATTATTTATTAGTCACCCTCTTTGCCTTTCCAACCAAGTACTTAAATTAAACTAACCAAAATTTATTTATTGTTTTATGCTGGTAAGGACTTTTTCCTGTTTCTGTTAGTAGTTAATTGCCAGCAGCATTATCAGGTTGTAGACATCCCACTCAGAGGCAATTTTGTAGTCTCCAATTTTATCTGCAAGGATATCTGTAGATTTGAGAAGATCTTTCTTGTCAATTGTAAAACCCTCTGCTACAAGATTGGTAACAGCAAGCTGAGAATTGATATTGTAAACATCGTATGTGCTTTCGAGTTTGTTTAGGATATTGAAGGTAACATTTGAGGTAGAGTAGTCGAAGTACCATTTGTTATCATACTCTCTGTAGTTAACAACATAGTCAGCAGAGATAATCTTTACATCTGAGTGTTTCGGTCTGCTCTTGAAAAATCTTGTATAGGCCCAGCCTCTATTTTCCACATTCATAGAATACTCCACCTTGGCAATTGCAAGAGATTGTGATTCAATGTATAGTTTGCCTCTAAAGAGCATCTCTCCATCTGCATACTTCTGGTTGAAATTTACTACATAGAATTTCTTACCGGCGATTTCTGTTGGTTTTGAGAACTCGAAGTCATAATTGTCGCCAATGTTGTAGATGTCACTTCCAAGAAAAGGGTACTTGATTACATCTAACTGAAGTGATGTTACAGGTCCGCCCTGTAGTTTAATCAAAAGCGGATTCATAAGTTTAGTGTCGCAATTTCCACGTGCATCCCTTACGGCAACCTGGTCTGTTTTTGGAGTTATATAAGATCTCTTATTTATATCAAGGATTGCTTCATTTACGGAGAGACAATCACTGTTCTTGGTCAGACGCTCTTTGTAAAAAGCGTTCATTTGATTGTCACTCTTAGGGTAGTTAACGGAGATTTGTTTCAAAGCACGCTGAACCAATGCGGTAGCGTCCATTTTTGGATTGCTCAGATCCGATGAGGCAGAACTTTTTGCCTCGGCATTAAAAGTAATTGTTAAAATGGCTACAAGCAGGAAAAAGAATTTTGTTTTCATAACGATATTGTAATTTTAAAAGGTTTTTCTGCCTAATAGACGAGGTCACCCTTTAAAAAGTTGCAATTTTTTTGAGTTTTTTTAAAAAATATTTCAATTTGTAAAAAATCGATATTAAAAAAAACAGAAAAAAAAGGTGTTTTTCAAAATTACAAATATCTGTAAAACAATGTATTTAATAGCTTACGGTACTATGCTAAACAAGGTTCAAGGTCTGCTCTTTTATTTTTTCAAGTTCATCTTTCATCTGCACCACCAGCATCTGAATTTGGGAGTGATTTGCTTTTGACCCCAGGGTATTTATCTCCCGACCCATCTCCTGTGCGATAAACCCAAGTTTTTTTCCGGGATACTCCTCACCACTTAGTGTGTCAAGAAAGTATTTACAGTGCTGCCTAAGACGAACCTTCTCCTCTGTAATATCCAACTTCTCCAGATAATAGATAATCTCCTGTTCAAAACGGTTATTGTCACCGGCAGGAATAAACTCCTCAATCTTAGATTTAAGCCTCTCTTTAACACTTTCTACTCTCTCAGATTCATAAACCTCTGCCCCTTTGAGGTGCTCCAGAATATAATCTACTCTCGAACGAATCTCCTCTTCAAGTTTTCTTCCCTCCTCTGTGCGAAACATTTTCAGCTGCTTCACAGCTTCATTAACAGTCTCTTTTATTCTCTCCCAGCTCTCTGCCTGAAGAGTCTCATCCACCTCTCTCTTATTACTGTCGATAATTTCCGGCAATTTGAGTATTGCAGATGCTATTTGTGAGGGATCTACCTTATGGCCGCGCGCGTCAAAGAGAGTCTCAATCTGGTCATAGTATGAGTTAAAGAGATCTGAGTTAATGGATCTGGAGCTGTTCCCGGGTGAACTCTCAACAGTGGCGAACAGGTCTATATTGCCTCTGGAGAGCTCCTTTGTTATCATCTGTCTAATCTCAATCTCTTTCTCCCTTGGGATTATCTGACTTTTGAGAGATATGTCTGCCCCCTTTCCATTCACGGACCTTATCTCAATTATAATTTTATCCTGGCCGCAGATACACTCTGCTTTTCCATAACCGGTCATTGATTGCACCATTGTGTGAGTTGCTGGATTTTAATTATTGGCAATATTGGGCAAAGTTATAAAAATGAACTCAAGAAATATTATATTTGCCGGTTAAATAAAAAGAAGAATGGAAGAGACACTAAAAGAGAGTGCTCCCGAGAGGAGTCTCAATTTTCTTGAAGAGATAGTAGAGGCCGATCTTGCATCTGGCAAGCATAAATCTATACTTACAAGATTCCCGCCGGAACCTAACGGTTATCTTCATATAGGGCACGCAAAGAGTATCTGCCTAAACTTTGGACTTGCCAAAAAATACGGCGGAAATACAAACCTGAGGTTTGATGATACAAATCCAACCAAAGAGGATGTTGAGTATGTAGACTCAATCAAAGAGGATGTTAAGTGGCTTGGATTTAATTGGGCTAAAGAACTTTACGCTTCGGACTACTTTGAACAGTTGTATGTTTGGGCTCAGGAACTTATTCGCATGGGGCTTGCATATGTAGATAACCAGACTCAGGAGGAGATTCGTCTCAACAGAGGTACCGTAAACAAAGCTGGTACAAACAGTCCTTACCGGGATCGCTCCCCACAGGAGAATCTGGATCTTTTCAGTGAGATGAGAATGGGTAAATACCCAGATGGGGAGATGGTTTTAAGGGCCAAGATAGATATGTCGCACCCAAATATGTTAATGAGGGACCCAATTCTATACAGAATAATTCACGCACATCACCACAGAACCGCAGATAGATGGTGTATATATCCGATGTATGACTATGCTCACGGTCAGAGCGATTCACTCGAGGGAATTACTCACTCAATATGTACTCTGGAGTTTGATGTTCACAGAACTCTTTACGATTGGTTTATTGAGAAACTTGAGATCTTCCCCTCAAAACAGTTCGAGTTTGCAAGACTGAATCTTACATATACAGTTATGAGTAAACGCAAGCTTCTGGAGCTTGTCAAGAATGGTTATGTAACAGGGTGGGATGACCCCAGGATGCCTACAATCTGCGGGCTGAGAAGACGCGGTTACACTCCGGAGAGTATACGGATGTTTGCAGATAAGGTGGGTGTGGCAAAGAGAGATAACATAATTGACCTATCGCTTTTGGAGTGGTGTGTTAGAGAGGACCTCAACAGACGCTCCAACAGATATATGGTAGTTCTGGACCCTGTGAAGCTTGTAATTACAAACTATCCTCAGGGGGAGTCGGAGTTGTTCACTCCGGCACTCAATCCGGAGAATACAGATGCAGGGAACAGGTCTGTTCCATTTTCTAATGAGCTCTATATAGAGAGAGACGACTTTATGGAGGATCCGCCAAAGAAATATTTCCGGCTCCGTCCCGGAGGAGAGGTGCGCCTTAAATACTCCTATATTATCAAATGCGAAGAGGTAATTAAGAACAGCCAGGGTGAGATTACAGAGATCCGTTGCACCTACGATCCATCCAGCAGACCAGGAACAGGTGAGTGGCGTTCGGTTAAGGGAACCATTCACTGGGTGAGTGCATCGCACGCTACAGAGATAGATGTAAATCTGTTTGACAGACTCTTTACTAATCCGGAGATGGACAACCTTGAGGAGGGTAAGGAGTACATAGATTACCTTAATCCGGATTCTTTGAAGGTGGTAAAAGGGTATGCAGAGAGGGCACTCTCATCCGACAATTCGGGTATTGCGGTCCAGTTTGAAAGGTTGGGCTATTTTATTAAGGATACAGACTCATTGGATTCAAAAGCTGTTTATAACAGAACGGTAGGGCTAAAATCCACCTGGTAAGTTAATTAAGAGCTGTTTTTACCCTGTGTTTTTTCCACAATCCGGAGTTGTAATACAAAACTGCACCTACGCAACCTGCTGTCCAGGCTATTGGAATTGACCACCAAATGCCTGACGTTCCGAAGTAGTGGGATAACAGATATGCCAATGGTACTCGTATTACCCACAGAGAGAGTGTGGTTATAAGCATAGGAACTATTGTAGCCCCTGCACCTCGTGTTACTCCGTTGTATACAAACATTGTTGAGAAGACAATATAGAAAGATGTAACTATTACAAGATACTCTTTACCTATAGTAATAATCTCATTATAATCCGGTGAATTGATATCTGTAAAGAGCCTCATAATCTCCCCGCCAAAGAAAACCACAACAAGACTTAAAACAACACATATAACCGTAGAGTATAAAAGTGTTGAGTAGAGACCTTTTTTTATTCTGTCATATCTCTCGGCTCCAAGGTTTTGGCCTACGAAGGAAGATAGAGCTGCAGCCAGGTTCATTGCCGGCATCGAGACAAACATATCTACCCTTCCTGCCGCAGTGTAGGCTGCAAGAGCTGCCACTCCAAAGGGAGATACAATGCTAAGCAGAGCCATTGAACCCAAACCTACAAGGGTTTGTTGAACACCGGAAGGGAGTCCTATCTTCAAGGAGAGGCGAAAGTTTGTCCAGTCAAACTGCCACTTTTTATAATTGAGATTGAATCTAATTACTGTGTTCTCTTTACTGTTGAGGTGGTACCAAAGTGCCAACCAGGCTGCAATTGTAGCAATTGCCGTTGCCCAGGCAACCCCATCTATTCCCCAATCAAATACCAAGACAAAGAGCAGGTCTAATATTATGTTAATTACTATTGATATAACTACGAATGTAACCGGTGTTTTTGAGTTCCCTACACCTCTTAATATGGCAGACATACCAAAAAGTGAGAACATAGGGATGGTCGTGGTGAGTATTACTATGTCAAAATATCTTACTGCATCCGGTAACACCTCCGGGGGTATAGAGAGAAATTGAAAAAGAGGGCGGCTTATTGCGAAGAAAAGAAGAGAGAGCGCAGCAGAGCTTACCAACAAGAAAATCTGCAGAGTATCTGAAGTTATCTTGATTTTTTGAAAGTTTTTTGCCCCAAAATATTGAGAGATAAGAACCGAACCTCCTATGGTGATTCCCCCAACCAGAGCGGAGAGTGTGAATAATATCGGAAAACTGGCACCTACTGCTGCAAGTGCGACAGAGCCGATATATTTCCCTACAACAATACTGTCTACAATGTTATATAGTTGTTGAAACACGTTTCCGATTAGCATCGGAATTGCAAACAACATAATCTGTCTCCCCTCTCTCCCCTGTGTTAGATCATTCATCAAAAACTATTTTGCCTGCAAAAATAGAAATTTAAAAATGAATGAGCTTAAAATCTTTTTACATAGGAGTGGCAGTAGGGCTGAGAGCCCTTCTTTACATAGTAGTCCTGGTGATAACTCTCGGCTTTATAAAACTCTTGAGCCTTAGTACCCCGTGTGGCAACATCGACCCCTTTTTGAGTTAATCTTTTTATTATATCAAGTGCTACTTTTCTTTGTTCATCGTCAATGTAAAAAATCTCCGATCTGTATTGAGTGCCAATATCCGGCCCCTGTCTGTCAACTTGTGTCGGATCGTGTATCTCCATAAAAAATTGTGCAAGTTTTTGGTAGCTTATCTGATTTGCATCATATACAACCTCTACTGCCTCTGCGTGTCCGGATAATCCTGAGCATACCTGTTCATAAGTCGGGTTTTTGAGTTTTCCTCCCGTATAACCGCTAACTGCAGAGATAACACCCCACTGTTGCTCTATTAGATGCTCAACACCCCAGAAACACCCTCCTGCAAATATAGCACGCTCTCTCTTGAGTGGTATAAACTCCAGTGATATAGAGTTAACACAGTGGCGGGTATTCTTTTTAGTAAACTGCTCTCCCAGAAAGACGTGACCGAGATGACCTTCACAATTGGAGCAGATTATCTCCACTCTTTGCCCGTCGGTATCTCTTTTTCTGGTAACAGCCCCTTTGATCTCATCGTCAAAACTTGGCCAACCGCAGCCCGAATCAAACTTATCACTTGATTTGTATAGTGGGGCATTACACTGTTTGCAGTGGTAAGTGCCTGCCTCTTTATTGTTGTTATATTTTCCGGTAAAGGGAGCCTCTGTCCCTTTATCAATAATCACTCTCCTCTCTGCCGGGGTGAGCTCTCTCTTATTTTGTGAGTGCGATGTCATAATTATCAAAAATAGTGTGCCGATTATTAGAATAAATCTCTTTTTCATACTGGATCTTTTTTATTATTAATAACACACTTTTTTGGTTAAAGTTGAATAACACAATAAAGTGTGAATTATATAAACTCTTGCACGAATTTTGTAAATATTGAATATGTATAGAGAGCTAACTTTGATATCATAAAAAATAAGATAAATGAAAAAAATATTTTTGCTTCTAGTTCTATTAACCGTAGGATTAACCAGTCGGGTAGAGTCAGCCTCTGCACAAATAAGTTTAAGGATAAACATTGGTAGTCAACCGCTTTGGGGCCCCTCCGGACACGATTATGTAGAGTATTACTATTTACCGGAAATTGAAGCATACTACTATGTACCAAATCGTCAATATATTTTTATTGAAAACGGCAGATGGGTTACAAGGCGTTATTTGCCTGTGCGCTACAGGGGTTTCGATCTGTACAACGCTCTTAAATTTGTAATAAACGAGTCAAAGCCCTACTACAGGCACGACTACTATAAATCTAAATACTCTTCGAACAAGAACCACAAACGAGAGATAGCTATTAGAGATAGCCGTGATTCAAGATACTATAGTAATAGAAATCACCCTCAATATCAAAATTGGAAAAGGGAAGAGCAAAAGAGGAAAGAGTATAACAGAGACAGAGATGAGAGGAGTAGAGATAATAGAGAAAAAAAGAGTAGAAAAGAGAACGAAAACAACAGGAGCAAAAAAAGCAGAGAGAGCAGAACAAGGTAATTTAATCAAGCACTATTTTTGAAAATTAGTAACACAACAAAAAATAAAGAATTAGGGTCCGGTTAATTTAAAATCATTAAGCGTATGAGATGTTAGGTTCCAGTTTAAGTTTTAGTTAGGTTAAGGAGAAACGGCAGCCCCAGCAATTGGCTGCCGTTTTGTATAATAATTTATAAAAACTACTTCTCCCACTCTCTGAGTTGAAGAATCTCATCTCTCCATATCTCTTCATTAGGGGTCTCAAGTATAAGGGGCATATTGTCGAAGCGGCTGTCTTTCATAAGGATTTTAAATGTTTGCTCACCTAAAAGACCGGCTCCTATTGAATCGTGGCGGTCCACTCTAGAGTTTAATCCCTTTTTTGCATCATTCAGGTGCATCCCCCTCAGATATTTAAACCCGACAACATTTTCAAAATGGTCAAATGCTTTTTTGAAACCCTCATCGTTAGATAGGTCGTAACCTGCTGCAAACGAGTGACAGGTATCTACACACACTCCAACCCTGCTCTTATCCTCTACATAGTTAATAATTTGGGCAATCTGCTCAAATGTGTGCCCCAGGTTACTACCCTGGCCGGCAGTGTTCTCTATAACTGCAGTAACTCCGGTAGTCTTTTCAAGTGCAATATTTATTGAGTCGGAAATTCTTCTCAGGCAGCTGTCGATATCTATCATATTAAGATGGCTCCCGGGGTGAAAATTTAGACGATTCAAGCCAAGTTGTTCGCACCTTTGCATCTCATCCAGAAAAGCCTCTCTGGATTTGTTAAGTCCATCTTCTTGCGGGTGCCCCAGGTTAATAAGATAGCTGTCGTGGGGAAGAATCTGCATAGGTGAGAAGCCAAATTTTTCACAGTTCTCACGAAATTTTGCAATGCCGGCTTTTGTTAGAGGAGCAGCAACCCACTGCCTCTGGTTCTTGGTAAAAAGGGCAAATGCGTTTGCTCCTATGTTGTGTGCATTGAGTGGTGCATTTTCTACACCTCCTGATGCGCTTACGTGTGCTCCTATATATTTCATATTTAATGTTTTATTTGTTTTTTTATGGTGTTGTTTTTGATTTAACTTATCTGTGAATAGTCTCTCTGCTCTCTTTTTAAAAGTGAGAGAGAGATTTTGAGTTGTACATTCTTTTGGTTTTCAAGTTGAGGATCTTCCTGCAATATATCTGCAGCAACCCTTCTCGCCTCTTCGAGTATTTGTGAGTCTTTTGCAAGGTTGGATAGCCTGAGATCTACAGGAAGTCCACTCTGCATTGTCCCCTCCATATCTCCGGGCCCACGCATTCTTAAATCGGCCTCAGCAAGCTCAAAACCATCATTTGTAGAGCACATAAGTTCAATTCTGTGTCTTGACTCTTTTGAGAGTTTGTGTCCTGTCATAAGGATACACCAAGATTCATCCGAACCTCTTCCAACTCTACCTCTAAGTTGATGGAGTTGCGAAAGTCCAAACCTCTCTGCGCTCTCAATCATCATAACTGAGGCATTTGGGACATCCACACCAACCTCAATAACGGATGTAGATACCAGAATGTTGGCATTGCCTGTTACGAAGAGATTCATATCGTGAGCTTTGTCTTCATTTTTCTGCTGTCCGTGTACCACGGCAGTAACATATTCGGGAGCTTTAAACTCTTCAATAATGTGCATATACCCTTGTTGAAGATTCTTGTAATCCATTGTTTCGCTCTCCTTTATAAGTGGATATACAATAAAAATCTGACGACCGCTCTTTATCTTCTCTCTCATAAAGGAGTAGATTCGTTCTCTCTGTGTATCATTTGAGTGGATTGTCTTTACGGGCTTCCTGCCGGGAGGGAGTTCATCTATAACGGATACATCCAGATCTCCGTATAGGGTCATTGCCAGAGTTCTCGGGATAGGGGTGGCAGTCATTACCAATATATGGGGCATCTTCTCTCCCTTGCTCCACAATTTTGCCCGCTGATCTACCCCGAAGCGATGCTGTTCATCGATTACGGCAAACCCCAGGTTGAGAAACTGAACACTCTCTTCAATAAGTGCGTGGGTCCCGAACAAAATATCGATCTCCCCGTTTAACAGCCCTTCTGATATCACTTTTCTCTCTTTTTTCTTTGTGCTGCCGGTGAGCAGAGCTACCTTTACCCCAATGTTGCCAAGAAGTTTTTGAGCACCGCGAAAGTGCTGTCCTGCAAGAACCTCGGTTGGAGCCATAACGCAGGACTGATAACCATTATCCTTTGCCAGCAAAGCTGTTAGTATTGCCACCATTGTCTTTCCGCTCCCCACATCTCCCTGTAGCAACCGGTTCATCTGCCTGCCGCTTACAATGTCTGAACGGATCTCCTTTATAACCCTCTTTTGTGCATTGGTGAGTTCAAATGGAAGCTTTTTATAACAATCGTTAAAGCTATCTCCCACTTTGGGCATAAATATTCCGTTGTTCACCCGTTCCCGATAGCTTTTCTGTTTGAGAAGGGAAAGTTGCAGATAGAAAAGCTCTTCAAACTTGAGCCTGTAGAGAGCAGATGAGAGAGCTCTCAAATCTTTTGGAAAGTGGATATTGTTTACTGCTTCGTGAAACGAAAGCATTTTCTTTTGTTGAACCAGATATAGTGGCATAGTCTCGTTTAGAGAGCCTTCACACTGTTTGAGTAAAGTTGCTATTACCCTGCCAATCTGCTTATTGCCAAACCCTGAGTTGCGCAGTCTCTCGGTAGAGGGGTAGACTCCAATCATATTCCCCACATAGATGGGATTCTCTTCGGTAGCAGCCTCTACCTCCGGATGAATCATATTCAGAACCTGATTAAAAACTGTTGGTTTTCCGAATATAATATACTCATTATGTGGCTTAAGCCACTCTTTAATCCATTTAACCCCCTGAAAAAATATCAGCTCTATGGAGCCGGTGGCGTCAGTAAAAGTTGCCGTTAATCTTTTAGATCTCCCTTTATCTCCCAGTTGAGTTATTTTAGTAATCTTTCCTCTAAGCTGAATGTAGCTCATTCCAGGCTCCACTTCGGAGACAGAGTAGATTTTTGTCCTGTCTATGTACCTGAATGGAAAGAAAAGTAACAAATCCCGGAAGGTTTTGATATTGAGCTCGCTGGTTAAAAGCTCTGCCCTTTTGGGTCCAACTCCGGGGAGGTATTTTATATCGCTGTCCAGTATTGATGGCATAATACAAATATACGAATCTTATCTAAAATTTGTATCTTGCATAAATTTACGGAGATTAACTGTTTATGAAAAATAAGATAGTAGTTGGAATAACTCAGGGCGACAGTAATGGCATAGGCTATGAGGTTATAATTAAAGCTTTAACAGACGCAAGGATTTTTGATATCTGTACCCCGGTAGTATATGGATCCTCAAAAATGTTTGGGTTTTACAAAAAGTGTGTATCTGAGGCAGAGAGCCTCACCACAAATGTTATATCTAAGCCGGGTGAAGCACACACAAAGAGGATAAACCTTATTAACTGCATTCCTGAGAGCTACAATTTAGAGCCAGGAAGAGAGAGTGAAGATGGGGCTAAAGCTGCCCTTACTGCTCTTGAGGCTGCCGTTAAAGACCTTAAAAATAATTTAATAGATGTATTGGTTACGGCTCCCTTCAATAAATCCGGTGTTTCAAAAGAGGGATTCTCTTTCCCGGGTCACACCGAATATCTTACAAAGATGTTCAATGCAGATGAGTCGCTTATGTTTATGGTTTCACATTCGCTTAAAGTTGGGTTGGTAACCAACCATCTCTCAATAGCAAAAGTCTCGGGGGCAATTAATAGTGCGCTCATTATCAAGAAGATAAAATTAATGTCAGATTCTCTAAAACGGGATTTTGCAGTAGACAGACCTAAGATTGCAGTTCTCTCTCTCAATCCTCACAGCGGAGACCACGGTCTTATGGGAAAAGAGGAGGAGGAGATTATTAAACCTGCAATACAGGAGCTTTTTGAGAAGGGGGAGCTCGTTTTTGGCCCTTTTCCGTCTGACGGCTTCTTTGCATCTGACTATACAGGCAGGTTTGACGCTGTTCTTGCGATGTATCACGACCAGGGAATGATCCCCTTTAAATCTCTCTCTCACGATGTCGGAGTAAACTTTACTGCAGGACTCAATGTAGTGAGATGCTCTCCGGATCACGGAACTGCATACGATTTGGCAGGCAAAGGAAAAGCAAATCACCTGTCGATGCTTGCATCTATCTACACTGCGTGTGATATCTACAGAAATAGAGAGAATTACGATCTGTTAAGGGCAAATCCGTTAAGGGTGGAGATGCCTGTCGGCAACAGAGAGAATGATTAATATCTATACAGATGGTGCTGCAAGAGGAAACCCCGGTCCAGGTGGATGGGGGGCACTTCTGCGTTCCGGGTCTCACTACAAAGAGCTCTCGGGAGGGTTTTTATGCACAACCAATAATAGAATGGAGTTACTTGCAGTAATAGTTGCTCTTGAAGCGGTTAAGAAAAAAAATGCTGAGATTACAGTATATTCAGACTCCAGATATGTTTGTGATGCAGTTAATAAGGAGTGGCTCTCAGGTTGGGAGAAAAAGGGTTTTGCCAAGAAAAAAAACCCGGATTTATGGATCCGATTTCTGGAAGTTTACCGCAAACACAATGTAAAATTTGTCTGGATAAAGGGCCATAACGGCCATCCGGAAAACGAAAGATGCGATCAGCTTGCCGTAGAGGCATCGTTGGCAGATAATTTGCCGGAAGATTTGGGATATATTAAACAGTGCGGGGAGTGTAGTCCTGGTTCCTCAGCCACGGCAGGAACCCTGCCTCTGTAATTGCCCGCTCTATCATTTTTGCGCTGGCTCTGTTGGAAGCTCCAGCAGCAGAGACAACATTCTCTTCAATCATTATCGATCCCATATCATCTGCACCACAATGCAGCGCCAGTTTTGCGCTCTCAATCCCAATTGTGAGCCAGGAGGCTTGGATATGGGGTATGTTGTTGAGTAAAATCCGGCTGATTGCCACCATCTTTAAATGGTCTACAGCTGTAGGTTTTAAAACAATATCACTCATATGGAGTTTTGTCCCTTTGATCTGCATAGGCCAGCAGATAAATGCACGAAAACCGGGTGACTCTGCAGGTTTTCTTGACTGGATATCTCTTAAAAGAATCAGATGCTCCATCCTCTCGGATAGAGTTTCAATATGGCCGTATACCATTGTAGCTGTAGTGCTTATATTCATTTTGTGAGCGCACTCCATAACATCTGCCCAGGCTTTTACTCCCGGTTTACCCGGTGAAAGAGTCTTTCGGACTCTATCACTTAGAATTTCGGCTCCTGCCCCGGGAAGTGAATCCAAACCTGCAGCCCGAAGTCTTGTAAGGGTTTGCGCAATTGTGAGTTTACTAAGCCTCGCAATATGCCAAACCTCAGGCGGCCCCAGAGCGTTGAGCTTTATGAATGGGTAGATCTCTTTTATCTTTGTGAAGAGCTCTTCATAGAATGTAATATCGTAATGTGGATGAAGGCCCCCTTGTAAAAGGAGTTGATCACCGCCGTAACTTATCAGTTCATCTATCTTTTGTCTGTACTCCTCGATAGTGGTGGTATATGAGAGCCCTCTTTGGGAGAGTGTGCAGTGGAAGTTGCAGAATTTGCATCCCGAAATGCATACATTTGTGTAGTTTACATTTCTATCTATTTGCCAACTCACTCTCCTTTCGGGGTTTTTTCTAAATCGTATAGTGTTTGCAACAGAGAGTAAATCCGGTACCGGGCTGTTGTCATAAAGATAAATTGCCTCCTCTAAAGATATCTCATCACCTTGCAGAGCTCTTGTAAAAACATCCTCAATCTTCATATGATTTCTGTTAATGTGTGTAGAAGCAAAAGTATAAGTTTTATTTAGATAATGTTACAAATTGGGTATATTTGTGAGATAAATCATACCCAAAAGACCTATTTAGATGGATAATTTCTTTGATAGTGATAATCTGCGCTATGCTATGATTGGCAGCGGAAGCTGGGCAACAGCTCTGGCAAAACTTATCCTTAATAATCAGGAGAGTATCTCCTGGTATGTTCGAGACGACGAGATGATTGATCAAATCAACAGAACTCAACATAACCCCTACTATTTATCTGCAGTGAAATTCGACCCTAAAAGAATCAGGATGAGTTCGGACATTAACGAAATCATAGCAGAATCGGATGTTTTAGTCTTTTGTGTGCCGAGTGCCTACTTCCTTAAAGAGGCCGAAAGAATCAACATCTCTTTGGATGATAAGTTTATAATCAGCGCAATAAAGGGGATAATTCCCGGGGATAATATTACAATTGCAGAGTATTTTAATCATAATTTCGAAATTCCTTTCAGTAGAATCGGAGTTGTGAGCGGCCCCTGTCACGCAGAGGAGGTTGCTATGGAGAAGCTCTCATATTTGACTCTCTCAAGTAAGCATATTGAGGTGGCAAGATCTATGTGTGATATCTTCTCCTGCGAATATATCAGAACTGTTCCCGGAACAGATATCTATGGTGTTGAGTATGCTGCCGTATTGAAAAACATCTATGCAGTTGCTGCCGGAGTGTGTCACGCCCTCTCTTACGGGGATAACTTTATGGCAGTGCTTATTACCAGCTCTTTTCACGAGATGAGAGACTTTCTTCACGCCTCGCATCCGGACTCTAAACGCAAAACATCCACATCTGCATATCTGGGAGATCTTCTTGTTACCTGCTACTCTCAGTTTAGCCGCAACAGAACCTTTGGAAGTATGATTGGTAAGGGTTACTCGGTACAATCTGCACAGGTGGAGATGAATATGGTTGCAGAGGGTTATTACGGCACTAAATGCATATATGAGATAAATAAGAAGTATGGGGTTCATATGCCTATTGCTGAGGCTATGTACAGAATTTTGTATGAAGAGAAATACCCTGCCTATATAATTAAACAACTATCGGAAAATTTGCAGTAAAGGTTATGAAAGAGATAGTAAACAGAGTAAATGTAGATATTAAGGGTGTTGCACCATTTATTGATGAGAACGAACTTAACAGTTACAACAAAGCGGCTCAGGATGCTTATAAAACTTTAGTGGAGGGGAGCGGAAGAGGAAACGATTTTTTGGGTTGGGTAGATCTTCCGTCAAAAATTTCACCTACTCACATTGAACTCATTAATGATATAGCTCTGGAGTGGAGAGGGTTGGATGTTGTAGTAGTTATTGGTATCGGAGGCTCATATCTGGGTTCAAAAGCCTCACTTGAGGCTCTTTCGCACCATTTTAGTCTGCATTTAGGTAAAAAGGAGTGGCCAAAGATTGTCTTTGCGGGGCAAAATCTAAGTGAGGAGTATATGTCGGAGCTTATGGACCTCCTAACAGAGAGTGACTTTGCTACAATTGTTATCTCAAAATCCGGAACTACAACAGAGCCTGCTGTGGCTTTCCGTATTATCAAGAATCTTATGGAGAGGAAGTACTCTAAAGCGGGGGCTGCCGGTAGGATTGTGGCAGTTACAGATAGCTCAAAAGGTGCTCTTAAAAAACTTGCAGATGAACAGGGTTACAGAACATTCATAATTCCGGATGATATTGGAGGCAGATACTCGGTTTTAACACCGGTAGGGCTCCTTCCCATTGCGGCAGCCGGCTTTGATATTGAGAAGATGGTTTTGGGAGCTGCAGATATGCAGCGGATATGTATCTCTCCCTCGGAGGATAATCCTGCACTCAAATATGCTGCCGTGAGAAATCTTCTCTACTCAAAAGGGAAGAAGATAGAGATACTTGTAAACTTCAATCCGAAACTTCAATATTTTTCGGAGTGGTGGAAACAACTTTTTGGAGAGAGTGAAGGCAAAGAGGGTAGGGGTATCTTTCCTGCGTCGGTAAACTTCACATCTGATCTGCACTCTATGGGGCAGTATGTACAGGATGGGGAGAGAACTCTTTTTGAAACAGTTATTACTGTGGGCAGTTCTAACAGATCCTTATCAATTGTAAATGATCCAGATAACCTGGATGGTCTCAATTTTCTCTCCGGTAAGTCAATTGACGAGTGCAACAAGATGGCAGAGTTGGGTACTATGTTGGCTCATATTGACGGAGGTGTCCCAAATATAAGAATTGAGATACCTGCAATTAATGAGTACTATATTGGTGCGCTTTTCTACTTTTTTGAGTTTGCCTGCGGTGTAAGCGCCTATATACTGGGGATAAACCCTTTTGACCAACCCGGTGTTGAGGACTACAAAAAAAATATGTTTGCCCTCTTGGGAAAACCCGGCTTTGAGGAGCTCTCCAAAAGTTTAAGAGATAGGCTTTAGAGAGCCTCTAAATAGATTAACTATGAAATTTCTAAGGGAGGTTGCCCGTTGTTTCTATGAGAGAGATGGGGAAAAAATTGGCGAACTATGTTTTGTCTTCCCAAACAGACGGTCAGGACTTTTCTTTCAGAAGTACCTTGGCGAGATGGTTGAAAAACCTCTCTTTTCACCTGCGATTTTTACCATCAAAGATCTAATACTCTCACTCTCCAGGTTGAGGGAGGCAGATACAACCGAATCTCTCTTTCTGCTCTACTCCCTTTATCTCGATATATCGGGTTCTCAGGAGAGTTTTGATGAGTTTGTCTACTGGGGTGAGATAATCCTAAATGATTTTAACGATACCGATAAATTTCTTGCAGACCCAAAAAAACTATTTGCGAACATTAAAGATCTTAAGGAGATTGAGAGTGACTACTCCTTTCTCTCCGAAGATCAATTGTCGGCTGTTAAGAGTTTCTGGGAGGGGTTCCTTCCCGAAGGAGATAGCGATAGTAAACAAAAATTCAAAATGGTATGGGAGGTTCTTTACCCTCTCTACCTTAGATTCCGGGAGGAGTTGCAGTCGCGCTCCTGTGGCTACCAGGGGATGATCTACAGAGAGGTAGCGGAGAATCCAAAGCTTCTGGATTCTCTTTCGGAGTATCGTCAGATTGTATTTGTGGGGATGAACGCTCTTAACGAGTGCGAAAAGAGTATTCTCAGGAGTCTGAAAAACAGGGGCGTTGCAGATTTTTACTGGGATTACTTTTCCCCAATGGTGCAAGATTCGCAAAACAGAGCTTCTCAGTTTATAAATTACAATCTCTCGAACTTCCCCTCTTCAATTGAGATAGATGCATATAACCATCAAACTCCACAGATAGAAATCATAGGAGTTGCATCCTCTGTTATTCAGACAAAGATTGTGTCACAGATACTCGACAGATGCAGCCCGGGGATGGAGAGTGCAGTTATTCTGCCAGATGAGAGGTTGCTGATGCCGCTCCTTCACTCAATTCCGGAGAACTTCCCCGATGTTAATGTAACAATGGGATATCCCCTTCGCGGAACTCCTCTATTGTCTCTTATAGAATTAGTTGTATCTCTTAAAGAGGAGAGCAGAGGTTACTATCATAAAAGAGCTCTTCCAATTTTAAGACATAGTTATGTTAAACTCATATCTCCCATAAAGGCAAAGGCCATCTACAAAAGAGTTGTTCAGGAGAACCTTATCTATGCAGGAAGTGAACTCTTTGAGGGTGATGAGCTTTTGGAGAGAATATTCTCCCACAGTGAAGATATGGACTCATCTGCTTTGTGCGATAAAATTGTGGATGTTCTATCTATTGTAAGTACTCACAAGGAGATAGACAAAATAGAGAGGGAGTTTATCTACCATCTTCACGCCACTGTAACAAGGATAAAAGGTATTCTTATTCCGATGTCCTCTCAGACTTTTGGCCGGCTGCTGATGCAGCTCATTGGCGGGGTCACCATACCTTTCAGGGGGGAGCCGCTCAGTGGATTGCAGGTTATGGGCGTTCTGGAGACCCGTTCTCTGGATTTTGAAAACATTATATACTGTTCGCTAAACGAGGGTATCTTTCCACCATCATCTTCGTCAAATTCGTTTATACCATATAACCTAAGAAGAGGATTCTCACTTCCCGTAAAGGAGTATGACGATGCGATCTCTTCATACCTCTTTTACCGCTCCATCTACCGCGCAAAGAGGGTCTATCTTATTTACGATACCCGTACAGAGGGTCTTAATATCGGCGAGGCCAGCAGGTTTATTCTTCAACTAAAGTATCACTATAAATTGCCTATGAAGGAGAGTACTGTCTCATTTAGAGTTACCTCTACAAAAAGAGAGGAGATTGTAATTGAGAAGAGTCCAAAGGTAATGGAGATGATGATGGAGAGGTTTGTAAATGACGACAGGAGTGCTCTCTCTGCAAGCGCACTGAATAAATATATTGAGTGTCCTCTTAGTTTCTACTTCTCAAATGTAGAGGGGGTAGAGGAGGAGATCGAAATTTCGGAGGAGGTTGAGGCAAATGAGTTTGGCTCTATCTTTCACGACACTATGCAAATGTTGTACTCCCCACACCTTAAGCAACAGGTTAGCGGTACAACCATTGAGAATATGGCCGGAAACGTTTCTCTCATAGAGAGATATGTAGATGAGGGTTTCTTGAAACACAAAAATATAAAGCAGGTTAAAGGTTATAATCTTCTCATTAAAAGAATAATTGTAAAGTATGTGCAACAGACTCTTCTCTATGACTCCAAGAGTGCACCTTTTTTATATTTGGCATCGGAGAGACGGGTGCGCTCAGTTTTACCGGTTAAGTGGGGGTATAATGTTAATCTTAAAGGGTTTATTGACAGATTAGATAAAACGGATTTACTACGGATTGTTGACTATAAAACCGGACAGGGAGAGCTCAAATTGAAAAGTATTGATACCCTGTTCGAAGGTAACGGAGATAGTTCAGATAAAGTGGCATTTCAAATGATGCTATACGCCCTGATGCTTAAAGGAGATAAGGAGTTTGTTTTTGACGGGGAGGTTAAAATTGCTCCATACTTTATACGCTCCCTTGTGAAAAAGGGGAGTAGTGAGATGAGTGTTAACGGAGAGCAGATAGAATCCTTTAAGGAGAGAGTTGTAACTCTCATTGAGGAGATTTTCGACCCCTCTGTTCCCTTCGCAGGGAGTGAAAATGAGAAGGTGTGCAAATGGTGCCCCTACTCATCAATATGTTTTAACGGGAGTAGATAATTATGGGAGAGCTTAAGATAATAAAGGCATCTGCAGGATCCGGGAAGACACACGCACTCACAAGTGAGTATCTGAGGCTGCTCTATACAAAGGAGCGCGCTTACAAAAACATACTTGCCGTAACCTTTACCAATAAGGCAACCGAAGAGATGAAGCGAAGGGTGGTTGAGACCCTATTCAGAGAGTCTGCAACCGACCTCAGGGCAAGAGAGCGACTTGTAGAGATTCTTCACGACTACTCATCATTTGCAATCAGTACCATAGACAGATTTTTTCAACAGACTATGCGTGCCTTTGCCAGGGAGATTGGCAAAAACAGTGCGTATAGCGTGGAGTTGGACTATAAGATGGTCATCAATGAGGCTATAGATAATATGGTTATGAGTCTTGATAAGCCGGAGAGTGAAGAGTTGCTGGAGTGGCTGACAATATTGAGTATAGACTCTATTGACAGAGGGGACGGATGGAATTTTAAAAAGGAGATAAAACGGCTTTCAAACGAAATCTTTAACGAGTCCTACCGACTTAAAAAAGATCTCCTTAAAGAGGTGGGTGCAAATAAGGGCTCCCTCACTCTTTATAAGGATATGCTAAAAAGAGTTATCAAAGAGTTTAAGGATGAGCTGGAGAGAATCGGCAAGGCCGCTTTGGAGATTGTTGAGCTACACTCTTTAGAACTAGAGGATTTTATAGGCGGAAGCAGAACACCTCTAAAGAATTTTTTAAAGGCAGCCAAAAGGGAGGTAAGCATTTTGCCGGACTCATTCCTGAATTTGGTTGATACCCCTCAAAACTGGGCCTCTGGAGAGGTGATTAAAAAAGACCCCGCTCTTTATAATGTGATTGAGAATGCATACAACGAAGGGCTTAACGCACTTGCAGGGGAGCTTATTGCACACTACGATGGTTATGTGCTCTACAATAGCGCGGAGATAATTCTGGAGAACATCTACACCCTGGGTATCCTTATAGACATCGAGAGCTATATACAGGAGTATACAAAGGAGAACAATGTGGTTCTTATTCCGGAGACTACCGAGCTGCTCAACAGGATAATTGACGGAAGTGACTCGCCATTTATCTACGAGAAGATAGGATCACGCATAGATCACTTTATGCTGGATGAGTTTCAGGACACCTCAATAATGCAGTGGCAAAACTTTAAGCCTTTGATATTAAATAGTCTGGCCTGCGGATATGACAATCTTATTGTGGGCGATGTAAAACAGAGTATCTACAGATGGAGGGGCTCAGACTGGAATCTGCTAAATAGCGACCTGTACAAAGATTTAGATCCCTCACAGTTTAGTGATACAACTCTACTGGAGAACTGGCGCTCCTGCAAAAATATAATCGATTTTAACAACACATTTTTCCCTTATCTGGCTGAGGTTTGCCGTGAGCTTCTGGATGAAGGGGACCCAAATGAAACTACCCTTTCACCACAGAGGGTATACTCTCAGGTTAAGCAGACAATATCTGCAAAGAGCAGAGATTCACAGGGACACATACTGCTGAAATTTGTTAAGGAGGAGAGAGATGGTCCCGGTTTTAGGGAGCAATCGCTGGATAAAGTTGCAGTGATTTTGGAGAGATATATTGAACTTGGCTATCGGCTAAAGGATATAACATTTTTGGTAAGAAAAAAAGATGAGGCGAGAGAGGTTGTGGAGTTCCTGATAGAGAGAGGTTATCCGGTAATATCAGATGAGGCTCTCTATATATCATCATCTGCAAGCGTTAGAAGAATCATAACAATACTCAAGTATATAAACTCTCCGGATGATGCTGTAAATAATGTTATTGCAAAACACTACGGAGTAGATATAAGCTGTGCAGACCAAATTGCACACCTGCCTCTCTACGAGTTGTGTGAAGAGCTCATTGGTATAATAAACAGTGAGGGGTTACTATGCGGAGAGGATTCCGATTCACTATCGGAGTCTCTGTTTATGCACTCTTTTCTGGATATGGTACTAGATTACTCAAAGAGCTCAAAGGCAGATATCTCATCCTTTATTCAGTGGTGGGAGGAGAGTGGAGTCCAAAAAAGTATTCCTGCTCCCGATGGGCAAAATGCTCTGAGGGTGATGACAATTCACAAATCGAAGGGGTTGGGAATTCCTGTGGTGATTATCCCTTTTTTCAATATCAAACTGGATTATGAGGGTAACCTGACTCCAATCTTATGGTGCGAAACCGAGATTGAACCCTTCAACGCAATTCCGCTATTGCCCGTAAAATATAAAAAGGGTGTTGCAGATACCATCTTCTCTAAAGATTATCTCTCTGAGAGGAGAAGAGTCTATATTGACAATTTGAACCTTGCCTATGTAGCATTCACTCGGGCAGAGAGGGAGTTGGCAATAATCTCTAAGGTTCCTCCCGGGAAGGGTGAGAACTCTGTATCTGCAATTTTGTACAAACAGTTCTGTGGTGAACTTGACGAAAACCTTGAGCTCAATATTGGTGAGTGGAGTGAGGCGGTAAATATAGTTGAGAACTTAGGCAACGATTATCCTGTTCCACCAATGCTTACACTTCCAATTGGCGACAGACTAAAGTTATCTCTGAGAGGAGAGGAGTTTTTCAGCGAAAAAAGCAGCAGAGTTCACGGAATGGTGATGCACGAGATAATGGAGAGCGTAGTTGAGGAAGCAGATCTGGAGATGTCAGTGAATAGTGCTGTCTCCAGGGGAGTTCTTGCTGCAGATCAGAGGGGGTACACTATCGATATTCTTACCAAAATGATGGAGCAGGTTAGAGATAGACACTGGTTTGACGGCACATTCAAGGTCTATAACGAGTTGGAGATTCTTGAACCGGGTGGCAATATTAGCCGGCCGGACAGAGTACTTCTTGGGGCTGAGGCATTTGTGATTGACTTTAAATTCGGGAAAAAGAGAGAGAGTTCACATATAAAACAGGTTCAAAAATATATGGACCTTATGCGCAGAATGGGCAAAGTCTATGTTAAGGGGTATATTTGGTACCCACAGGATGGAGAGATTATTGAGTTGATTTGAAGTAGAGCTCAAGATCTTCCGGGCTGACATCCTTTAAAAGTACAATTTTATCTTTGTTAAGCAGATATAGCGAGGGAGATGGCCGGGTGTCATATAACTTATTGACAGATATAGCCATCTCTTTGTCGTGAGCGACTGTCCATCCGGAGTTGAACTTTCCAGCTGTATTAAACCATTTTTTAATATCCTCCCCTGTGTAGACTCCTATTTTGTTCAATCTTTGACCCATCTTACCTATAACCACGCTGTTGTTAATAAAATCCAAAGCTTTAGTGCAGGCCTGGCAATCCGGGTCATAGAACATTATAAGAGTATAATCTCCTTTTGTCTTACTCAGAGACAACTCCTTACCTGTTGTAGTAATGTATTCAAACTCTTGTGCTTTTATACCCGGTCTGTTTTTATGGGCAAGGGTTAGTTGAGATGAGTACCTCTCTTTTGAGATCTCATCAATTTTTGTGCTCTCAACAAGAGTCTCCAGAACCCAAATATAGGCAGTTTCGTTTCGGATGATTGAGTTAGGGTCATAGAGTGATGCCTCAACAATGGAGAGTATATAGCCTCTTACTCCCTCGTTTCCGTCCAGAGCACTTTCGATAAATTTTTTGAGAGACTCCCTGGCAATATTTTCGCTGCAGCGGTATAGGTGTTGTATGTAGATGCTGTAATGAGCATTAAGTCTGTCAGTAATTAGAATAATTGATGAGTCCGTAAAATCTGTGCCATCCCAGAAATGTTTTGCAAGATATTCGGCTCTGGCTGCAGGCTCTGTAATGATTGCCGGAATTTCTGTCATTTTAAAAACTACCGGTGAGAGCTCTTTTCCCTCTTTAGAGTTTTTGCAGGAGAGAGAAAATAACAAAGTCAATAGAAGAGCAGAGATTATATATATCTTGTTTACCATATCTATAAGTTAGTTTGAGACAAATTTACAAAACTTGTCGGATAGTTATTTGTTATCTGTTATTATTATTTTGAGTTAATTGCTATATTTATAAACAATATTTTTAAAAATGGAACAGAGTCAAAACCGGAAATCGGACATTGGTCTTATAGGACTTGCAGTTATGGGTGAGAATCTTGTTCTCAATATGGAGAGCAAGGGTTACAGAGTATCGGTTTACAACAGAACGTCAAGCGTTACTCACAACTTCCTAAATTCAAGAGCTGCGGGAAAGAGTATCGCAGGGTTTGATACTTTACCCGAGTTTATCTCCTCGCTTGCAACTCCAAGAAGAGTGATGCTGATGGTGAGAGCAGGCAGAGCGGTAGATGATATTATTGAGCAATTAATTCCTCTTTTGGAAAGTGGAGATATAATTATTGACGGTGGAAATTCAAACCACTCAGATACCTCCCGAAGAGTAAAATATGTGGAGTCAAAATCGCTGCTCTATGTTGGAACAGGAGTATCCGGTGGAGAGGAGGGTGCACTCAAGGGGCCGTCAATTATGCCCGGAGGCTCTCCTGCTGCCTGGCCACATATAAGTGAAATATTCCGCAATATTGCCGCCAAAGCTGAGGATGGCTCACCTTGCTGTGAGTGGACAGGGGAGGGTGGAGCCGGCCATTTTGTAAAGATGGTTCATAACGGGATAGAGTACGGAGATATGCAGCTCATTGCAGAGGCATATTCGGTGATGAAGGATATGAGCGGTTACGATAACCCGAAAATGGCACATCTCTTTGAGGAGTGGAATGGAGGTAAACTTAAAAGTTACCTTATAGAGATAACTTACAAAATTCTAAAACATAAACAGCGTGACGGTGAATACCTGATAGATAAAATCCTGGATGCTGCCGGACAGAAGGGTACGGGAAAGCTCTCCGTCTTTAACGCTATGGAGCTGGGGCTTCCTTTGAACCTTATCTCGACTGCTGTTTTTGAGAGATCACTTTCTTCATTAAAGGATCTAAGGGTAGAGGCTTCAAATATCTACGGCAGAGTGGCCGGTGGGTTTGAGAAGGCAACAGAACAGGAGATTCACGACTCTCTATATGCTTCAAAACTTGTCTCCTATGCTCAGGGATTTGATCTTCTATCCAAGGCATCCCAGGAGTTTGGCTGGAATCTGAACCTGGCTGCAATCGCAAAAATTTGGAGAAACGGCTGTATTATCAGATCTGTATTTTTAAACAGAATAGCAGATGCCTACACCAAGAACCCGAATCTGAAGAATCTGTTACTGGATGACTACTTTAGAGCAGAGTTAACCGAAACAATCGTTAACTGGCGATCTTTAACGGCAAAAGCTGCAATGGCAGGAGTCTCACTTCCTGCTTTTTCATCTGCACTCAACTACTTTTACTCTCTCACATCTGCCAAATCACCTGCAAATATGATTCAAGCTCAGAGAGATTTCTTTGGAGCTCACACATTTGAGCGGGTAGACAGAGAGAGAGGCGAGTTTTTTCACGAGAACTGGACAGGCGAGGGCGGAGATACAAGTTCGGGGGTCTATAATGTTTAAATTGAGGAGAGAATAATGGATAGTCAGATAGTAATTATATTCGGGGGATCGGGAGACCTAACAAAAAGGAAGCTTGTACCTGCACTCTATAAATTGTACGAGAGAGGGGTTCTTAAAGAGGGCTTTGCCATTCTCGGTGTAGGGAGGAGCAACTTTTCGGATTTGCAATTCAGAGAGGGGTTAATCTCCGGGGGAGATTATGGTGATAAGAGATTTTTTGATAATCTCTTTTATCTTTCAATGGATTCAGCCAACCCAGATGAGTACAGTCTATTAAAGGATAGGTTGAACGAATTTAAGAGCGGGAACTACCTCTTTTATCTGGCAACGCCACCATCAATGTACGAGATAATTCCTCAAAACTTAAAGATTGCAGGTCTCAATCGTGAAAAAGCAAATGTTGATGGAGTTAAGAGTGGAAGCAGAAGAGTAATAGTAGAGAAACCATTTGGTTACGATCTTGAGAGTGCGGTTAGGATGAACTCTGTTTTAAAGAGTGTATTTTACGAGGAGCAGATATTTCGGATAGACCACTATTTGGGTAAAGAGACTGTACAGAATATTCTTGCCCTAAGGTTTGCAAACAGCATATTTGAGCCTATCTGGAACAGACACTATATAGACAGAGTTGAGATTACTGCAGTAGAGAATATGGGAATAGAGAACAGAGGAGGATATTACGACGGAGTAGGAGCGCTTAGGGATATGGTTCAAAACCATCTTATCCAGCTTCTTGCCCTTGTGGCAATGGAGCCGCCTGTTCTATATGCAAAGCAGGAGTTTCGGGATGAGGTAGCTAAGGTTTATAAGTCTCTTAAACCGCTCTCCAATGATGATATTCCGAACAGAATTGTTAGAGGGCAGTATATTGCCGGCGAGAAGCGGGGAGAGATGGCAAAGGGTTATCGCAATGAGAGAGGTGTAGATGAGGCATCTCATACAGAGACATTTTTGGCAATGAGAGTTAATATATCTAATTGGAGATGGGATGGCGTCCCATTTTACATTAGAACCGGTAAACAGATGCCTACAAAAGTTACAGAGATCATTATACACTTTAAACAGACTCCTCACAGACTGTTCAGCTGCAGAGATGATTGCCCTGAACAGAACCAGCTGATAATTAGAATTCAGCCAAATGAGGGAATGGTGCTCAAGTTTGATGTTAAGGTTCCCGGAAGCGGCTTTAATGTACAGCAGGTGCCAATGGACTTCAGCTATGATAAACTGGCCCAGCTCACAGACGGAGACGCATACTCAAAGTTGCTGGAGGAGTGTCTTAACGGAGATAATACGCTCTTTACCAGAAGTGATGCAGTTGAAGCCAGCTGGAGGTACTTTGATCCCATACTTAAGTTTTGGAAAGAGAATCCCAACACTCCGCTTTATGGTTACCCTGCAGGAAGCTGGGGCCCACTGGAGAGTGAAAAGATAATTGAGGTTGAGGGTAAATGGACAAATCCTTGTAAAAACCTTACAAATACTAATTTATATTGTGAGTTGTAATATGGACAAAAGCAGAGAACTCACAATACTTATGGCATCTATGATAGAGGAGAAGCTACTGCATAGCGGCAAAGCATCTAAGCAGGATACTCTCTTTTCGCTTGCAATATCCGGCGGCGGGTCGCCGGCCAGACTTTTTGAACTTTGGGCAACAGAGTGGTCCGAAAAGATCCCCTGGGAGAGAGTTGCATTTTTCTGGGTAGATGAGAGAGCTGTGCCTCCGGATGATGCTCAGAGCAACTATGGTATGGCTAAACGTCTTCTTTTTGACAGGTTACCCATATCCGGAAATAATCTGTTTCGTATCGCCGGAGAGAGAGCCCCCATTGATGAGGCGTTAAGGTATTCGGCTCTTGTAGAGAGTATTCTACCTGTTAAAGATGGGATTCCTCAGTTTGATTTAATTATTCTTGGAGTGGGAGAAGATGGTCACACAGCCTCAATTTTTCCCGGTCAGGAGCATCTTTATCATCCAAAATACTCATACTTAACCAGTGTTAACCCATACAACGGACAGAGTCGCATCACAATGACAGGCAGCACCATACTAAATTCTAAAAAGAGCATCTTTTATCTTACGGGAGAATCCAAAAGAGAGAGTGTAAAGTTAATAAGATCCAATATAGGTAACAGAGAGTATCCGGCCGGATATTTTCTGAAGTTTCTTAAAGAGGAGTCTATATTCTGGGATGAGAGTTGATTCTATTTATTTATATCTTTATACCGTTATATCCTAAAAAAACACATATGAGAAAACTATCAACACTACTGTTGGCATTTGCCGCTCTAAGCCTGTTGTATCCACTCACAACAGCTGCTCAGGAAAATCTTAACTATCAGAAACCCCCTAAAGAGATTCTGGATCTTGTAGATTATGAAAGAGCTCCATCTGTGAGAATGGACTCTAAAAAAGAGTATATGATTCTCACATACAGAGATACATACAATTCTCTTGAGGCTCTCAACCAACAGGAGATGAGGCTTGCCGGCCTTAGAATTAATCCTGTAACCAACACTTCGACAGAAGTACAATATAGTAACAACATAAAGGTGAGAAGGCTTTCGCAAAGCGAGGAGATTCAGGTGAGCGGACTGCCGGTAAACCCACAGATAGCAAATATGCAACCTTCGCCTGACGAGATGTATGTGGCTTTTACAATCACAACCCCCAAAGGGGTAGAGCTTTGGGTGCTGGATGTTTTTGCAGCAACTGCAAAGAGAATATCAGGACCGATTATTAACTGTAATATAGACAACCCTATAAGTTGGCTCAAGGATAGCAAATCAATTCTTGCAAGGGTACTTCCATCTGACAGAGGTGAGATTTTGAATGAGAAGATGAATCTACCTGCAGGACCAATAATCTCTGTAAGTGAAGGTAGAGAGTCTCAAAACAGAACATATCAGGACTTGCTCAAAAACAGACAAGATGAACTTAATTTTGAGACTTTAGTAAGGTCCCAACTCTTTATCTTTAATATTGATTCAGGTGATGGTAAGGTTTTTATGAATGCTGCCCTGTATGCAGGAGAAAGTGTATCTCCGGACGGAAACTATGTAATGATCACAACCATCGAGAGGCCATACTCATACATTGTTCCGATGAACAGATTCCCTCAAAAAACTATTGTCTACACAGTTGATGGTAAATTTGTTAAGCAGGTTAATGATGTTCCCCTAACTGAGATTACCCTTAAAGGTAACTCAGCAACAAGAACAGGTAAACGATCTATGAACTGGCGGGCAGACAAACCATCTACCTTAGTCTTTGTTGAGGCTCTGGACGGGGGAGATCCGTCAAAAGCTGCCGAGTTTAGAGACGAGCTTTTCCAGTGGGATGCCCCTTTTGATTCATCACCGAGATCTATGGCAAAGGTTCCTCAGAGGTTTACCAGAATTTTTTGGGGAGATGACAGATATGCGATATTTGCAGATAGCTGGGGTGATACCAGAAATACAAAGTCCTACCTCTTTAACCCACAAGATCCATCGGTTAAACCTATTGTGATTTCGGACAGAAACAACCAGGATATATACTCAGACCCGGGAAACATATTCAATAAAAGGGGTGTTTACGGTACAAATGTTATGTCGATAGAGGGAGACAACATCTACCTTATAGGAGACGGATTCACAAAAGATGGTCAGTTCCCGTTTATAGATGAGCTGAACCTTAAGACACTTTTAAAGAGAAGGGTCTATCAATCAAAATATACCGATAAGAAAGAGGATATTATCTCTATTGAGAATCTTAAGAAAGGGTTAGTAATGGTGATGATCCAATCAAAAAATGAGTTTCCTAACTATTTTATGAGAGATATTAAGCGAAAGGGAGATAATCTGACGCAGATAACATTCTTTAAGAATCCGTTTGAGAGCATTGCAAATGTTCATAAAGAGGTTATTAAATATATGAGAAATGACGGAGTTGAGCTCTCAGGCACTCTGTATCTGCCTGTAGGTTACGATAAAGAGAAAAAGGAGAAGATGCCGCTGCTTATATGGGCATACCCAAGGGAGTTCAAGGATGTATCTTCTGCCAGCCAGAGCAATCAAAACCCTAATCTCTTTACAACACCATCTTATGGTTCATTTGTTTACTGGGTTACCAGAGGGTACGTAGTGCTTCACGATGCAGCATTCCCGATCATAGGTGAGGGGAAAACCGAACCTAACGATACCTTTATTGAGCAGCTCATTGCCAATGCCCAGGCTGCCATAGATGCAGTTGACAGGCTAGGCTATATTGACAGAACTAAAGTTGCAATAGGGGGGCACTCATACGGAGCTTTTATGACTGCAAATCTTTTAACCTACTGCGATCTGTTTGCCTGTGGCATTGCCAGGAGTGGTGCCTATAACCGTACATTAACTCCGTTCGGATTCCAGAGCGAGCAGCGAAATTACTGGGATGCGCCAGATGTTTATACCAGAATGTCTCCTTTTATGAACGCTGCCAAGATGAAGACCCCAATTTTATTGGTTCACGGTGAGGCAGATAACAACCCAGGCACCTTTACCCTTCAGACAGAACGCTACTTCCAGGCTTTAAAGGGACTTGGAGCACCTGCCAGAATGGTAATCCTTCCTAAAGAGAGCCACAGTTATACAGCCAAGGAGAACATTCTGCATCTGTTATGGGAGCAGGATCAATTTTTGGAGAAGCACCTTAAAGGGAAAAAGTAGGAATTAATCTCTACCTGACAACCAGCTTATTTGAGCTGTTATGCAACACTTTTGTTAGCAGTGGCGTTATACCTCTGTTATCCTTAACAGCAGCACTGAAACTGTAATCGCCGGCGGAAGCATCAAATTTTAAGGAGAACTTCTTTATATGGTTATCTAAACTCCCCACAACAGGGGGCTGAGGCAGCAGAACCCTCTCTGTAACTTCAGCTCCCTTTTTCTTAATGTATATAATGAGCTCCTGCTCTCCCCAGTTGTGAGCTATTAACACATACTCCATACTCTCTATTTTCCAGGAGCCGTTTATGTAGTTTATTTCGCGGTTACTGATTAACCCGGGAAAGGTGAGATTAACATACGGTTCATCCATATAGAGGAGATAGTTGTCGGATGGATTCTCGCAGAAAGCAAGGGCGTTCCAGGTTGGAAACTCTACCACGGTCTCTTTATTACAGGAGAGCATAAATGCACTTGCCAAGAGAGCAATTGTCAGATAATGGTTAATTTTTTTCATAATAGTTGTTTTAAGTGTTAGTTTATAATATGTAGGGTTGATTCTGTCTCTGTTACCATTTAATGTGGTATAGGTTTGTATATGCACTCCCGGGTATAACTGTGTAACTGAAAGAGCTTACTGAATTTATAATCTCCATCTCGCTCATAGGTGATGTAAAACTGAATATTTGTGATATTCCTGATGTGTAAATCCACGGAGTGTCATTATTGTTTGTGTTATTTAGCATCAGAGTGGTTATTCCCGAAGTTTGAATACCGTTATATAAATATGAGTAGTTGACACTTACCGTAACAAATGGTGAAATTGAGTTTACGATTGACATATTTGAAGGGACACTCATACTTACCCTTGCATAAAGAATAACCTCCGCCCCGATAGTTTCATTTGTGCCGGGGTTGTAACTGTATATTTCATTGGTGCTTACATATACCGAAAGTGGAAGATAGACGCTCACCACACACTGTGCTATTACTCCGCTTAAGGGATTTCTGGCAGTTATAACGGTAACTCCATACTCTTTTGCCACTATTAATCCACTGCTTATATCTATTGATGCAACAGATTCATCCGATGATATCCACTCAACACTATTATTTGAAGCATCAGAAGGATAGACCGTTGCGTAGAGTTGAACATTTTCTCCCTTGTCGAGTTTTAATGAAGAGTTACTTAACACAATTGATGTTACCGGGATATTCGGACTCTCTACATTTATAGTACAATTTGCCGAGTAACCTCCATCTGAAGTTGTCGCGGTTATGATACAACTCCCTGGGTTTGTCGAAGTGATTACTCCTTGTGAGACAGTTGCAACCGATGAGTTGGAGCTGCTCCAGATTACCGTTTTATTCGTTGCATTTGAAGGTGAGACGCTGGCTGTTAATGTTGTCTGGTTACCTCCGCTTAAAAGTGTAACAGCACTCCTATCCAGAGAGATGCCACTTACCGGCACAACAGGAGCAACCACATTCACAATACAACTGCGATTAATTCCATTTGCAACCGCCCTTATTGTTGTTGTGGAGGTGATGTTCCCGGCAGTCACAACTCCGGCAGATGTTACCGAGGCAACAGAGATATTGTCGCTGCTCCATATAGGGGTGGCGTAAGGAGATGTTTCGAATCCGATTGAGGCACTCTCTCCATATTTTAATGTGATATTTGTGATATTGAGATTGAAAACTTTTTCCAATACTGTAATAGAACAGGTTGCAGAGTACCCACCTTGGGCAGTTGTGGCAATAATAGAGCTACTTCCGGCATTCACGGCTGTAACTATGCCGGTTGCATCTACTTGGGCTACATTGTTGTTGGCAGAACTCCAGTTAATATCTTTAACAGTTGCATTCCCCGGCAGAACTTGTGCCTCAATCAGATGGTTATCACCTTTATAAAGTGTAATAGAGGTCGGAGATATTGTGATTCCTGTAACGACAACTTGGGGCGGATCATAAAGAAAATGTGCAGTATAGCTTTGATCACAAGTTACGGCACTTATAACAGGAGACCATCCTGTAAAGATGTAGTTTGTATTTGGTACCGCCAATAAACAGGGAAAATCGCCATAATTGTAGTATCCGGCTCCATATACAACTCCCCCATTTTCCGGTGATGCAGATGTGTTTATATAATATGACAAGTTTGAAAGATTGCTCACATCTACTCTCCAGGAGGACTCATTGATTGAAGATCCCGTAAATAGAATTGTCTCTTTATAGTGTGTCTCCCTTATAACATCGAAGTTGTTTGTGGAGTTCTCACCCAAAAAGCTTCGGTATTTTATTACACCGGTTTTTGCAGGACTTATATAGTTTGCTGTAATTTCAAGATATGAACAGACATTACTCTTTGTTCCTGCATATTTCAATGATGGAATTGAGTTACTGCCAATATCTCCCTGCATATTTTCGAATAGATAGATAGCAGATGCCGTTTCGTGATTTACCGGCTCCAGATTTGTCGTAATATAGTCTCCATCCTCAACTATCTGAGAGATTCCCGGAGTGTTGTTGCCAAAGAGTTTTACGGAGAGAGGTACATTTTTCAGCTGAATCTTAGTTATTTCTAGAGACACATCTTCATTGAGTTGACTCCTGTTAAGCACAACGGTAACCTTAGCAATAACCCTTTTGAGTAATATTGAGACATCGTTCTGATTCTGAGTTATGTTAATATTTGCAACGCCTGTGTATAAAACTCCATTTGAAGGGGAGTGCATTAAAGATGTTCTTGCACTCCAAAGCGAATCTATTTTGGTATAGTAAGTGCTATCTATCTCTCCTATGTTTCCGATTACCGCAACAGTAATCTCACCCGTTGGTACAACGATATCCATACTGCCACTGTTTGCGGAGTATCCGTGAAATCTTTTTTCACCGGACGAATCGTATACCAGTATTGTGTAGTTTGAGATTATATCATTTATATTGTACGCTTTAGTCTTTAAGTCGTCAATTATTTGTATTTCAACTCTAACTCTGCCTACCCCGGCAGTGATGCTATCGGCGACCCTCGCTCCACCCTTCTTTGATATGCTCTCCAGGTACTCTTTGCCGCACGATAGCGATAAAATCATAACCATAGAGAGCATCAACCAACTTCTGTTCGCTCTTTTCATCTAAATATCTCGTTATTGAGGTTATACTTTTTTATTAAGAATGAGATCTCAGGATCCAACGCCCCTCTGTATGCCATTGAGAGGTTCAACTCAACCGATCTTAAAAAGAGATTTACCGCACTCTCTTCATCTCCTCTTATTGATGCAACTATAGCCTTTAGATACAAAACACTGGCGCTCTCTTTAAGGGAGGAGAGAATCTCTGATGCAGAAAAATCTTTACCCATAGAGAGGTACGCAATCGCACTGTTAATGTCTCTGTACTCTTTAAGAATCTCAACTGCCCTGGCGTACTCCCTTCTCTGGAGATGAAGCACGCCTCTCATATAGAGTGTATCCTCCTCAGATGTGTGAATCGTATCCTTTTCCATATCCTTACGAGAGAGATGAAATGTAAACGATACCCTTCTCAGCGCAGGGTAGAGACGCTCTTTAATATATCTGTAATCCTCTTTGTGCAACAATATTTTACTCTCTCGAATATCCGGGTCTTTAATTGTAAATAGCTCAAGGATGGAACTCTTGTCTTTAAGGTTTACCTCCCGGAGTATAAGATTCCTAAGCCCGGGCCAATCTTCTGCAACACTTACCCGTTTCACTATGGGGCCGCTTAATGAGTCCATTTTGAGAGAGTCGATACTCCTTTTGAAGTATCTGTATACCGACTCTCCTCTGTGGATTGATAGATCTTCATTAAGCTTAAAGGGTCCCTCGGGAGAGGAGAATGCTGTTATAATTACTGAGTCTGTATTGTAGAGGTTTTTCCGGCATACATTTGATATGTAATTCCTTAACCTAGATAGGTAAAAACGGTTACTATCCAGTTCCGGGTCAATCTCGGTGCTGTTTACTCCAAAATTTATCCGGGTATCAAAGCTCTCTATAACTCTTCTCTCCACCACTTTACTTATATATCTTTTAGTTGTGTCGGTGAAATTGATCATTGATGAGATATAGTAGTTTAAGGTATCGGAACAGGGGAGTGTCAGAGAGCTGCCCCAAATACTCTTTACCTGAGCGCATATATTGAGCGAGATTTTTTTTGAACTTTCGGTTGTATTGAGCTCCTGCGAGTAGTGGTATGCAAAATCTCCGTTAACCATCTTAATAACCGAATCAAGGCGAGAGTTTTTAATGTAGGGGTGCTTAACATATTTTAAAAAGAGTCTCTGTCTCTCCTCCTTTTTACGATTGTTTCGTTCAATAAGCCACTCCTTTAGATAATGTTCCAATATCTTTTTTTCGCTAACTCCAAAACGAGTTGTTATTGAGTCATTTTCAATTCCGGAAATCAGCCTGGACACCGGGAGATGTCTGTCAAGAAAAATAGCAAGATTCGGAAGGTCTGTATAGACCTCAATAAAATCTGCATCGTCCGGAATAATGGTTCTCAGAAATCTTTCATACCTTTTATATCCTTTTATTTGAGAACGTTTAAAACCATATCCGGTGAGAATAATCTTCTCAAGATGTATTGTATCCGCCCCTCTGGTGAGTATTGGCAGCAGTGTTGTCTGCCATTCGCTCTTCTGGAGAGACTCAGGCACTCTTATAATAAAATCAAGCCGTACCACTCCGCCTCTCTCAGAGATGTTGAGAGATTTAGCGGATACATAGATCTCATTTAGATGTCTCAACCTCACCATCTCTCCGCTTTGGGGATCTTTAACGGCCTCATTAATTATTATCTCTTTTCCATCTGAACCTTTAAATGTAAACGATTTAGAGTTGTTGGAGCTACGGTGGTCAAGATTATAACTCTCGTCTGAATATAGGGCGTGAGAGATAAGAGGAACTACCCGATCTCTCTTTATTCTATAGAGAGATGGTGTACAAGATGTCGTAAATGACAGAATTGTCAAAAAGAGAGTGGCTCTGTTCATTTTGGTAATTAGAGAATATAGACAAAAGAGATATTAACCTTAGATGGGACTAGCATCATATTTGATGTGCTGCTTAAATATTCACCACACGACTCATTCAGGAACAGATCATATTTTGTATAAAAAAGGCCTCCTCCCAACTCAATTTCAATATTCCATCTTCTTGTAAGCATCTTGGTGTAACCTCCGCTAAACGACACCCCGAAAGCATAACCATCGTGTCTGTAGTTATATATCCCGGCATTGAACCTTGCGTATGTTGCATAAGTACCGGCAAAAAATCCTGAATAGACGTGCCAGAACCACCATCTGGCACCGGGTTGTAGAGCGAAGAGCTTTAACTTAGTCTTCTCATTGAGTTGAAAAGGGGCCCATAACAGGGGCAGATGAAATGAAACCTTTCCCGAGATTGCTCCAGATGCCTCAATGTTTAATGATCCAAGTGCCGATGCGGTCAGGCTAGATCCAATGCTGTAATTTTGTGCGTGGCATTTAACAGATAGCAGACCGAAGGCAAAAATAGTCTGGAGAGTGATTAATCTATTCATATATATCTAAATTGGTTATAGATTTGTCTTCCCACTCAACTGTAACTGCTGCAAAAAAAGTTATGGATGTACTGCTTACTTTTGCCGTGAAGTGATATGCATTTCCCCCCATAAACCCACCCTGCGGAGAGGGGATAATCCCTGTGTAGATTTTAGAATCAACGATTATCCCGGAGAGTGATGCCTCTATCTCTACTTCAAAAGGGATTGAAATACCATTTTGAAGTGGTAATATTATCTCTTCTGCACTTCTGTTCTTGACCTTCATTGGTATACTTATACTATTAACTGTGCCGGCAGGCGGAATCTCGCCGGTAGAGAGAACCATTCTGGCACCCTCTTTTGTAGCATAAATTGATGCGTTTTTTACTAAAAGATCTCTCACCCCGTCACCCTCTGTAAATGTAACAACCACTCTTGCCGCTCTGTGAGAAAAAACAAGAGATACATTGGTGTTTGTTTTAACCTTCGTCTCCCTGCCACTGCTCCAAAGGTAATCTACACCATTAATGAGCGGGGCAGAGATTCCCCTCTCTATTTCAATGCCCATAAGAGATTGACTATTAGCAGATACAGAATAAAAATCATATATTCCGGCAGGTACAAAAAGGTACTTACTGCTATTAACACTTAGATTGCCGTAGATATCTGAGACAGCAATAATGGGTGTTCCGGGGAAAGATGGATAGACTGCAGGATTTTCACCGCTGGAAAATGCGAAAATTGAGGTCATTATTCCGGCCGGAAAGGCAGAGCTGCTACTTTTTGTCACGACACCTCTTTCGTAATCTCCACTAAAAGAGACAAGAAGAGATGTGGTATCCTTCACTGAGTGTGAATCACACCCGCAGCACCTCTCCTTGATACAGCAGAGGTGCAGTGGTGCAAATAGGAGAGCTATCCAGATTAGTTTTCCGGGTTTCATAACTACTGCTCCGTGAGAGTAACTCCTGTTATCGTTTGGGTAGTCCAATCATCTACGGTGCTACCGGTAAATGTGAGAGCTGTTGCAGATATTGTGAGATTTATTGTGTAGTATGTACCCGCTGCGTATGCTCTCGCAGGAACAACTCCGGTGTATACCTTTGCGGTTTGGGAAACTCCTCCGATTGTTGCATTTACCGTAACCTCAATGTCCAAAGATTGGGAAGCCATAGGCAGCATAATGTAACTTCCTTTTGCAGCGGTAAGGTTCATAGCAGTAAGCACATCTTTATCTGCAGCCGAACCAATAACTCCGGTAGAGAGAGTCATTTTGGACGAAGCGTCTGCCTTGGTCGGTGTAAACCTTATAGAGGTCACACTCATAGCAGATACTCCTGTGCCTGCGGCAATATTTACCTCGATGCCGACAGCTTTATGAGTATATGCAAAGGTAACCGAACCTCCCTGAGCCACCGAAGTGTGTTTAGCCCAAATATAATCTCTCTGGTTTACGAGCTGACCTGATACTCCGGATGTAAAAGTAACTCCTGCCTGAGTGGTGCTGTTAATTGAGAGTGAATAGAAGTCGTAACTCCCCTTTGGTAAAAAAAGGGGACTATCTGGTGTTAATACTCCTGTTCCAGCTCCTGTAGCCTCAAGAGGAGTTCCGGCGACAGGCGTGGCAGAAGTTAGATTTGCTCCTGCAGTGTAACCGAATATTGTGGATTTGTTCCCGGAGGGAAATGGTATTGGTGCTTTTGTTAAGGGCTCCAAATCATAGGAGGCAGAAAACCTCATCTCTGATTCATTTTTTGAAATCTCTGCTTTTTCACACGATTGCATTCCAAACACAATCAGGCACACAGCTGCTACAATCTTTTTCATCATCATAATAGTTTAATTTGTTTTTAATAAGTTTTTATAATAGAGGTATCTCTTCGATACAATCATTATCGAACCAATCTCTGACCGAGGTAGAGAGATAGTTAATCTCATACGGAGTAACATCAAAAGTGAACCTGTAGGCTCTCCCCTGACTTATCTCCATATTTAGAAATAATCTGCTCTGCAGTATGATGGTCTGTTCACTTACTGAATCTTCATCTACATTTAATGGACATAACCTAAAGCGAAAATTGAGATAGCATCCGCCTAAAAATGGAACACAGTAGTACTCGAATATGTCTGAGATCTCACTATAGAGAAAATAGTCGTAGAATTCGGTGATTGATTGTGAATAGTTGCAACATCCGCTCTCTGTGTCGAGAAAGATATCCCGGTCATCCGGAGCGCTCATCTCTACATCATACACCTGGTAGAGATTCTTGTATTTGGGATCCAAATTGCATTTTACCTCTATCAAAGAGTTTGAGAGGACAAATGTCAACAGGACTCTGTTTTCTCCCCTCTTTGATACACGCTCAATGGTATCTGCCATCACGTGAAGCTCTTTGTTTTTTATCTTAACCATATTATTATTGAATTGAATTGCACCTTTTGTGAGGAAGGCTTTAAAATTATAATCCCCCGGATATAGTCTCAACGGCTTCTCCTGGTTTAACATCGAATCTCCAGGAGCTCTTGTAAATCTGCACACTCCGCTCGAACTACTCTCCCTGTCAACGGAGTTATATATCACAATAGCGTTCATTGCTGCCTTTTGTTCTATTCCACTCCTCTGACAGAAGGTAATGCGATACTTACCATAATCGGGACAGATTGAATAGTTCTCTTTTATACAAGAGTTTGCACTTAGCAGTGAGATTACGGTGAAGGTTAAAAGAGTTGTAAAAGCTGTTTTATTCATTTTATGGCATATAAATTTTAACGGGCATATATTACCAGATTGTTTTTTAATCTCCATTCAGATACAGTTGTAGTTAATGCTGCAATCTTACTGCTGTCAATCTCGAGTTCTATCTCGTATGAGTTGCCGGATATGAACTCAATATCGAGTACTGTGCTATATTTCTTTTCTGTTACAACCAATCCGTTTATCGTTGCGTCCAACTCTACCTCAAGGTATGTAGAACCCTCTTTTGGAACTATAATGGCCGATCGTTCATTGCCACTTCCTCCAAGTGAAATTAGAGAGCCGCAAGTAGTTGAGCTACTTATTTTACCTTGTGATAGATCCAAAAATATTGAGTCTGTTTTTGGAGCACTTAGTTTCATATCTCTTATCACCAGGTTTTTAATAGATGTGTCCGCTTTAACTTTAAATGTAACAAGACAAGCAAGGCGCTTATAGTTGAATACAATAACTTTGTCGGTGTTTACCATTACATTTTTTTGAGCCGCCCACAGGTAGTCTATTCCATTTTCCAACTCCCAGCAGAGGCCGTTTTCAAACACAAGCGATGGGTTTTGACTGTTATTGAGAGAGAGAGAGTAGATATCGTAGCTCCCTTTCACAAGTGAAATACTATTTTGAGGAACCAGTTCACCTTCTGACCCTCCTGTCGCAAATACCGGTGTGCCTCCAAAATATTGGCAGAGAGATTCCGATTCAAATACTAAAATTGAAGATCTGTTTCCTGTTGTGAATGCTGATTGACCTTTTGTGGCTGGTGTGTTGTAGGTGATAAATTTAAGGTGATGCACCTGATTCGTGTTATCACCAGATTTTATACAGGATAACGGGAAAATAATACCGGTCAAGAGAAGAGAGAGAAACTTTTTCATATCACACTGCACAATTAGAATTTACCTCCGTTTGCTTTCTTTGTGCAAATGTAAATAGTGTTATGTGAGTTTAATTAACTGAAATTGTGATTTATATAATCCTGAATAAGAATTGTCTATTTCTAAATATTTTTTCTTTTCTACTCAGTAAGAGCTATTTTTTTTTAACTTTGGCACCTAATTTTCACATACATTTTACGATGTTAAATATTAAATTGCTCAGAGAGAATCCCTCATTTGTTATTGAGAGGCTTGCGGTTAAAAATTTTGATGCGGCAACAATTATTGCCAAAACTGCAGAGTTGGATGTTAAAAAAAGAAATGCCCAGACAGAGGCAGATTCGCTTCTGGCAAACCAGAACTCAATAGCCAAGGAGATTGGTGCGCTTATGAAGGAGGGGAAAAAGGAGCAGGCAGAGAGTGCAAAGAGCAGAGTTGCTCAGCTAAAAGAGAGTTCAAAGATTATTGAGACCAAGATGGAGGAGTATGCGAAAGAGCTTAACGACCTTCTGCTTTTACTCCCAAATCTGCCGCACTCATCGGTCCCTTCCGGCAAGACTCCGGAAGATAATGTTATTGTGAGAGAGGGGGGAGAGATTCCGTCACTAAAAACAGCTACTCCTCACTGGGAGCTTGCAAAAAATATGATATTATTGATTTCGACCTTGGGGTTAAACTTACAGGTGCGGGATTCCCGGTTTATAAAGGCAAGGGGGCAAAAATACAGCGAGCTCTTATCTCCTATTTTCTGGATAAAAATATTGAAGCCGGCTACTCAGAGGTTATGCCGCCACTAATGGTTAACGAGGCATCCGGTTACGGTACAGGACAGCTACCCGATAAAGGTGAGCAGATGTATCACGTTGGTCTGGATAACTTCTACCTTATTCCTACAGCAGAGGTTCCTGTTACAAACATATTCAGAGATGTTATTCTGTCTGCAAATGAACTGCCGATAAAGGTTACTGCATACACCCCTTGTTTCAGAAGGGAGGCGGGCTCATATGGTAAAGATGTGAGAGGGCTAAACAGACTGCACCAATTCGAAAAAGTTGAAATTGTACAGATATCTCATCCGGATAACTCATACAATGCTCTTGAGGAGATGGTTAGCCACGTGGAGAGGATAGTTAAAGATCTCGGACTCCCTTACAGAATTTTAAGATTGTGCGGTGGCGATATGAGCTTTACATCTGCACTCACCTATGATTTTGAGGTTTACTCAGCGGCACAGCAGAGATGGTTGGAGGTAAGTTCTGTATCCAA
>Ga0351835_1002_pt1 | contig 79481 bp, 81 predicted proteins | sample BONcelHFGM3001D3_FD_206756 | JGI IMG/M metagenome (GOLD analysis project Ga0351835, IMG submission 206756) | Enriched cells from coal bed in the Powder River Basin, Montana, United States - BONCAT cells FGM rep1 HSBNCT.FGM.300.1.D3 ... | reverse complement strand
TGGGATGCAGAGTAACCTATAAAGATATTGTTCCGAAGATCCCTTTTAGATTTCCCTGGAGTGAGCAGGATTTTTATGAATCCTTTCCTGAGTCAAGGCTTGAGATACCGGCAGAAATAGAGCCGATAGATTATTCGGATGTTAAGGATGCAGATCTGGTTATTCTGGGCTATCAACCCTGGTTTCTTGCTCCCTCAATACCCTTCTCATCTTTTTTAGGTGAGAGTAGTACCGGGAGCTACCTTTCCGGGAAAAGGGTACTTACAGTAATAGGTTCAAGGAATATGTGGATATCTGCTCACATTAGTGTTGGAGAGAGGCTTCGGGAGTATGGATGCAATTGGGTCGGGAATATTGCGCTGGAAGACAGACATAATAACCTAATAGGTGTACTTACAGTTTTTCGCTGGCTTATAAAGGGAGAGAAGGGTGCTTCTCGTTTTCTTCCTCCGGCAGGAGTTTCCGATGCAGATATTTTAAGTGTAGCAGATATAGCTCCAAGTATATATGAGGCAATAACCTGTGGTAACTGGAGTTTAATACAGGGAGAGATTGTGGAGAGGGGTTTGGTTCAGTTTCACCCCGGGCTCTACTTTGTGGAGATTAACGGGAATCGTCTTTGGGGAAAGTGGGCTAAGTTTGTAATTAAAAAAGGGGGGTACAGAGATCCGCGCAGAGCCTTTCGTCTTAAGTTGTTTAAATACTATCTCAATACTGTAATCTTTGCCGTATCTCCATTTGGTTCGCTCTTTTTCCTGCTCACATACCCATTAAGAGTTGCCGGACTAAGGAAAATTGGCCAAAAAATCCTATTTTTACAGAGTTAATAATTGAGATATGGATTTTGTATATATAACTAAAACTGCCTCTTTTTTGCCAAACGAACCTGTAGAGAGTGCACATATTGAGGAGTATCTGGGGATGGTGGGGGGTAAGCCCTCTAAAGCACAAAATCTCATATTAAGAAATAATCAAATTAAGACTCGTTATTATGCCCTTGACAAAGAGCAACGTGTGACGCACTCTTCGTTTGATATGGCTAAGCTTGCCATAGAAAAGCTCTTTGACCAGAATCTAAATGCAGATACAATTGAGCTTCTTGCTGCCGGTACTGCATCGCAGGAGATGATTATGCCCTCTCACGGGGTGCAGATTCACGGAGAGATGGGTGGCAACAAAAATACCGAGGTTGTCTCTTTCGCAGGATCGTGTTGTAGTGGTATCCACGCTCTCAAATATGCTTCAATGGCAATTGCTTCAGGGGATAAATCTAATGCAGTAGCTGTTGCTTCCGAGAGATTCTCTGCCTGGATGAGGGGCTCCTTTTTTAATGAGGAGTTTGAGAATCTCAAGCGTCTGGAGCAGGACCCTATGATTGCTTTTGAGAAGGATTTTTTGCGCTTTATGCTCTCGGATGGTGCATCTGCCCTCCTTTTAAAGAACACTCCCGCAGAGTCGGGACTCTCTCTAAAGGTTGAGTGGATTGAACTCACCTCATACGCCAATACAATGCCAACCTGTATGTATGCAGGTGCAGATTATAACAGTGATGGAGAGCTCCTGGGATGGTGTGGTTTTCAGGAGAGGGATTGGACCGGGCGATCTCTGTTTGCTTTAAAACAGAATACGAAGTTGCTGGGAGAGAATATTATCAAACTTGGTGGTCGCTTCCTGATGGAGGTGGTACAAAAGAGGGAGCTAAAACAGGAGGATATAGATTGGTTTCTTCCGCACCTCTCTTCAATGTATTTCCGTTCAAAAATTTTTCAGGAGCTCGACTCTCTTGGCTTTACAATTCCGCAGGAGAGGTGGTTTGTCAATCTTCCTGCAGTTGGTAACATCGCCGCCGCATCTGCCTTTATAATGATTGATGAGCTCTTTAGGAGTGGCCGACTAAAAAAGGGAGAGAGGATTCTTGTGATGGTTCCCGAGAGTGCAAGATTTTCATATGCTTTTGTTTACCTAACTGTTTGCGATAATGAAGGTTAATGAAGTTCCTCAGGATGGCAGGATATTAGAGAGTTCCGGGGTTCGGGATCTCTGTTATGCTACAGATGAAAATGGAGACTATAAACAGGTTATCAGTGTTGGTTGGGATGCTAAGATTGTGGCTCTGGATTTTACCTGGGAATCAATCTATCAGGAGTGCGAAGAGATAAAAAAGGAGGTTCTCTCCGGAGATAAGAGTCCTCTGGCCTATCATCTTCACCGTCTTGTGATGACACCTGAGATTTTGTCGGACTATAGTGGATTCTCTAAGAGAGAGATTAAAAGATGGTGCAGGGCAAAGCACTTTAATAAATTGTCCGGAGAGCAGCTTAGCCGGTTGGCTTCTGCTCTTAGAATCAGTGTTGAACAACTTACCTCTTTAGATTAATATGCAGCTGGACTTTATTCACAAACCATCCGGTCATTGCGAGAATGGTGTTGTAAGCAATCTTTTACGTTATTATGGAGTTGAGATGAGTGAGGCTATGGTTTTTGGACTGGGCTCAGGTCTCTTCTTTGCCCATATGCCATTTATTCGTCTTCACGGTATGGCTGTCACCTCTTTTCGTCCGCTTCCCGGGGATATCTTTTCCAGAGTTCTTTCTCTTTTGAATATTAAAATTAAGCGATATAAATTTCGCGACAGAGATAGATCTATGCGTGTTTTGGACTCCCTGCTCGAGAGGGGTATTCCGGTGGGTATGCTTGTTGGTGTTTACCATCTGCCATACTTTCCAAAGGAGTACAGATTCCATTTTAACGCCCATAATATCTGCGTGACGGGAAAGGAGGGAGATGTTTATACGGTCTCAGATCCTGTTGTTGTAGATAAGTGCACTCTAACTTACGATGAGCTTAAAGTTGTAAGGTTTGCAAGCGGGACCTACCCGCCAAAAGGGAGGATGTATCATATTGCAGATGTAAGCTCTAAGAGAGGGGTTACGAAGGATGCAATTCGCAGGGCAATATTGAAGAATTGCAACAGTATGCTTAATATTCCGATTCCTATGTTCGGGGTAAAGGGCATTAGGTTTCTTGCCGGAAGAATGCGTAAATGGGAGAGAAGAATGGGCTCCAAAAGGGCGGCGCTCAACCTTGCTCAAATAATACGGATGAACGAAGAGATTGGAACAGGTGGTGCGGGTTTCCGGTTTATTTATGCCGCTTTTCTACAGGAGGCAGCTGTTTTGATGAATAACCCGCGGCTACGGGAACTATCTGCCCAAATGACAACTGCCGGAGATATGTGGCGGGAGTTCTCCTACAATGCAGCCCGTTTAATCAAAAAACGGGATGCCGAACCACTCACCTACGACCAGTTAGCAGACAAGCTAATAGCGATTTCTCAAAAAGAGGAGGCTATCTTTAGGGAACTTGCAAACATATGCAGATTATAAAAAATGATATAATGTCAGAAGATCCAATCTATGTTATAGATATTGAGGGGCTGGTAAAGAGATATAAGGGCAGGGTCAACCCGACTCTTAATGCTCTCTCTTTAAAGGTAGAGAGGGGATCTCTTTTTGGTTTGGTTGCTCCAAATGGGGCCGGCAAATCTACAACCATAGAGATTATGTGCGGCTTAAAGAGTTTTGACAGCGGGAGTGTGAAAATCAATGGACTTTCTGTAAAAGATTCATTATCTGTAATTAAAACCATAATTGGATTAGTTCCGCAGGATATCGCTCTTTTTCCCTCTCTCACAGGAAGAGAGAATCTTCGGGTTATAGGGGGAATTTACGGGATTGACTCAGTAGAGCTTAAGCCTCGTATTGAGGAGCTGCTTGCTCAGTTTGGACTGACCAATAGTGCAGATAAGCCTGTTAACGAATTCTCCGGGGGGATGAAGAGGCGCATTAACCTGATTGCAGGGCTGATTCACCGTCCACAAATTCTTATTTTGGATGAGCCCACGGTTGGGGTTGATGCCCAGTCGAGAAATCTTATTCTGGAGGAGCTTGTAAAGATCAACAGAGGGGGAACAACGGTTATGTTTATATCTCACTACCTGGAGGAGGCGGAGTCAATTTGTGACAGAGTTGCTTTAATGGATGGGGGAAAGATTGTCCTGGAGGGCAACCCTGCTGAGCTCACAAAGCAACATCCGGATTGTAAAAATCTTGAATCCCTATATTTTAAGCTCACGGGAAAACAGATGAGGGATACCTATGAGTAGGGATATGAGTAGTTTTAAAGAGGTAATAAAGAGTAATATTTCAGGAGTGAATACTTTTTTTGCAGGCATAAGGAGAGTTTTTTTTGGCAGAATGAGGTACCTTCTGCTGAAGGATTTTATTATGCTCAGGAGGGATATCGGGGGGATTATTCTGATGTTTGTGATGCCCATAGTTCTGGTTGTACTTATGGCTAATCTTCAGGAGAGTACCTTTAATGTTGTTAAGGGGGTAAAGATTCCACTGTTTCTGGTTAATAACGATGTTGATGAGCTGGGTTCTGCTATCGAGAGAGAGATTGAGAGTTCCGGCGTTTTTGAGATTACCAGGGGAGAAGGGAGTTCGGTTTCAGAGATGGAGATGAAAATATCTGCAAGTGAATATCTGCTTGGAATATTCATTCCGAAGGGGGCTACACAAAAAATAAAGGGGAATGTTCAGCGTTATGTTTTGAGTGCCTTCAATGGTATAGAAAAGGCACCTTTAAAAGAGGATGTCAAACTTACGATTATGGTTGACCCTACAGCTAACGGTTCGTTTTACGCTCTTATTATGAGCACAATACAAGAGAAAGCGCAAAAAGTGCAATTTGCCTTTATTATGAAAGAGATAACTTCTCAGGTTAACGATATCTCTCCGGTTGTAATTTCGGCAGATAATTTCTCAGGAGAGCAGTTTACGGTTGACGCAAAGTTTGCTATTCCACAAGAGAGCAATATTGTGCCCAATGCAGTACAGCATAACATACCTGCGTGGAGTCTTTTTGCAATATTCTTTATTGTTGTATCTCTTGCCTCAAATATCATCAAAGAGAGAGAGGGCGGTAGTTTTACACGTCTTTTAACAATGCCCTGCACATATACAGAGTACCTTTTAAGTAAGGCCATTATATATCTGGTAGTTGCTTTGTTGCAATTTGCAATTATGCTGCTTATAGGGTTCTACCTCATTCCATATATAGGGCTACCGGCTCTCGAACCGGGGCACTCCCTCTTCGCGCTTATCTTTATGGCTCTCTCTGCCGCAGTGGCAGCAATAGGATACGGCATAGCAATAGGTAATATTGCCAGAACAAACCAGCAGGCATCTGTCTTTGGAGCGGTCTCTGTTGTGATTTTCGCTGCAGTTGGCGGCATTTGGATTCCTATCTTTATAATGTCACCTTTAATGCAGTTTATAAGCAGGTTCTCTCCTCTCAACTGGGGGATGTCCGGTTTTTATCAGATATTTCTAAAGGACGAAGGTCTGCTCTCTGTTCTGCCATACGGGGGTGCACTTTTGCTTTTTGGAGCAATATGTTTTATTGCAGCACTGCTATACAAAAGAAGATACAGTCACTACTCATAAATAGATATTATCAGTAAATAAAAACTATAATTTATTAGACACCAACTATGGAACAAAAGACAGTAGATCAAATTATTGATCAGCTAAAACTACAAATTATTGCAGCCCTCAACCTTGAAGAGATAACTCCTGAGGATATTGATGCCGATGCTCCACTGTTTGGAGAGGGCTTGGGTCTGGATTCAATTGATGCCCTTGAACTTGTAATTCTCTTAGAGAGAGAATATGGTATACGGATGGAAGACCCGAAAGCCAATAAAGAGGTTTTCCGCTCGGTAAGAACCCTTGCAGAGTATATTGTAGCCTACAAAGAGAAGCTTTAACTCCTTAACAGGCTGTTAAGAAGAACGATTGAGATTGCGATTGGAGCTAGGAATTTGATGACCAACATAATTCCGGTGAAGAGAGATTTTCTCAGAGCAATGGTGCCACCGTTGGTAAGCTCGTCAAGAACATCTGCACGTTTCATTCTCCATCCGACAAAAAGAACCACCAGCAACCCGCCCACAGGGAGCAGAATGTTTGAAGAGGTGTAGTCGAACAGATCGAAGAAGCTCTTTCCAAAAAGGGTAACATCTGCCAGAGCACCCTGAGAAAGGGAGCTGAATGTGCCGAACACACCTATTATCACAAATGTTACTACCACTGCAACTTTCCGGGTCATCTTTAGCTCCTCTGTAAAGTAGGCAACAACAACTTCAAGAAGAGAAATTGCAGATGTTACTGCTGCAATAAGGAGGATAAAAAAGAACGCAACGGCAATAATATTTCCAAACGGGAGCTGTGCAAAAACTTGAGGAAGAGTTATAAATACCAGGCTTGGCCCCTGCCCAGGAGGGATTCCAAATGCAAATACGGCAGGGACAACGGCAAGTCCGGCAAGAATTGCGAAGCCGGTATCTGCCGCAACAGTCATAAAGGAGATCTTGAAAAGGTTCTCCTTTTTATTTACATACGAACCGTAGGTGATGATGCAACCCATCCCCAGACTCAACGAAAAGAAAGCCTGGCCAAGAGCGGCAAGCATTGTCTCTCCTGTTATCTTTGAAAAATCCGGATGAAAGAGAAATTTAACCCCTTCTCCTGCACCGTCAAGGGTTAATGAGCGAATTGCCAGCAACAGAACCAGGACAAAGAGAATGGGCATAAGAACCTTTGAATATTTTTCAATCCCGTTTTTAACGCCGGCAACAACAATCATTGCAGAGATTGCTAAAAAAAGAAGGTGCATAACTACCGGCATAAACGAAGATTGAGAAAACCCCGAAAACTGTGAAGAGAGAGAAGAGTTGTCCGATGTAAGGAAAGAGGGAGAAAATGACTTAAAGATATACTCAAGAGTCCACCCCCCTACAACGCTGTAAAATGACATTATACAGATTGATGCAACCACACTTATGATACCTATGGAGAGCCATCCAGATTTTGGAGCTATCTTCTTAATTGCACCAAAAGCATTGGACTGAGTACGCCTGCCAATGATGAACTCCGAAAACATAATGGGCATACAGAGCAGAATCACGAAAAAGAGATATAGAAAAATGAATGCAGCCCCGCCATTTGTTCCCACCATATATGGGAACCGCCATAAATTACCCAGTCCTACTGCCGAACCGGCCACTGCGACAAGAACTCCGAACCGGCTTCCGAAACCGTCTCTCTTAATAGTTGACATATTTTAAAGTTTAAGTTTTTTACACTGTTCCAACAAAGATAAAAAAATGTTGGTTTTATGAGTAAATTTGTATGATTTGCAAATTAAACAGGCCAATAGAAACAAGATATGGAAAACAAGATATGTAAACTTTTTGGGATAAAGTACCCTATTATACAGGCCGGTATGGTTTGGTGCAGCGGCTGGCGTCTTGCCTCTGCTGTTAGCAAAGCCGGCGGTTTGGGGCTTATCGGTGCCGGCTCTATGCACCCGGATAACCTGAGGCACCATATAAAAAGTTGTAAAGCAGCTTTGCAAATTTTAGCAGATGCAGACCCAAAGGGAGCAAAATGGCTCCCATATGGTGTTAATGTGCCGCTTATGTACCCGCAGGTGGAGGAGATTATGAAGATAATTGTTGAGGAGGGAGTGCCTATTGTATTTACATCTGCAGGTAGCCCTAAAAAGTGGACACCCTTCTTAAAGTCCCACGGGATAATTGTGGCTCACGTGGTATCAAGCTCTCTTTTTGCGGTAAAGTGTGAGGAGGCAGGAGTGGATGCTGTTGTTGCAGAGGGGTTTGAAGCAGGCGGTCATAATGGGCGCGAAGAGACCACCACATTCTGTCTCATTCCTCAGGTTAGAGAAGCGATAACAATACCGCTTATTGCTGCCGGAGGTGTGGCCTCCCGCGCAAGCTACGATGCCGCCTTTGCTCTTGGGGCAGATGGTGTGCAGATAGGTACTAGGTTTGCATTATGTACAGAGAGCTCTGCCCACCCTGCATTCAAGGAGAGGTGCCGTGGCCTTAAAGAGGGCGAGACGAAATTACTGCTAAAAAAGCTTGCCCCGGCAAGACTTGTAGATAACGAATTCTCAAGAGCTGTTCAAGAGGCCGAAAACCGGGGCGCATCTGCCACAGAGCTGGAAGAGCTTCTCGGTCGCGGCCGCGCCAAAAAAGGGATATTCGAAGGCGACCTGGAAGAGGGCGAGCTTGAGATAGGGCAGGTGGCATCAATGATTAGAAAAGAGGAGAGCGTTGCAGATATCTTGAACGAGCTAACCTTGCCAAGGGTCGTGGGGCTTGGCTCAAAATGAGGCATATAAACAGTTTTATAAAAAAAAACCGCCTTCAAAGGCGGTTAAATTAGTCTAAATAGTTGGTTATCAAGAAAGTCCCACGACCCTTGGCAAGGTTATTCAAATCTTGCAGATACCTCTTCCCAATTGATTACACTCCAGAATGCCTCAATATAATCCGGGCGTTTGTTCTGGTATTTGAGGTAGTATGCGTGCTCCCAAACATCCATTGCAAGAATTGGAGTGCCCTTTTTCTCGGCAACATTCATAAGCGGATTGTCCTGATTAGGAGTTGATGAAACAAAAAGGTTGCCCTTCTCATCTTTGCTCAGCCAGGCCCAGCCACTTCCAAAACGAGTTTTGCCCGCATCAGAAAACTGCTTTTTAAGCTCATCCATAGAGCCGAAAGCCTTTACGATAGCCGCGTGAAGCTTTGCAGATGGTTTACCTCCGTTAACTTTCATATTGCCCCAGTACAGATGGTGATTGTAGAATCCTCCACCGTTGTTTCTGACAGCAGCAGGGAGGTCGCTTATATTGGCAAAAATCTGCTCCAGAGACATAGACTCCATCTCTTTGCCCTTAATTGCGGCAACGAAATTGTCAAAATATGCTTTATGGTGCTTGCTGTAGTGAATCTCCATTGTCATCTTGTCGATGAATGGCTCAAGCGCATCGTATGCGTATGGAAGTTGCGGGAACTCATTTTTATTTAGTGTGTTCATACTCTTTTGTGTTTTTGAATTAATTTCATTCTTTGTGTTATCCTTCTCTCTATTTGTTTCTGAGCTGCCTTGTGCAAAAGCCCCAACAGGCAATGCAAAGATTACAGCCATTAATAATATGCGTTTCATAATGCAGATGTTAATTTTTTCTGTTTAGAGTAAAACAGAAAAAATGAGAGATAGTTCAAAAGAGTAAAATCAAACCCGGGCAAATAGAACAAATTCAAAAGGGGATTCAAAGTTTTCGCCACGGTCAAAGGATTCGCGGGAGATCTCTCTCCACTCGTTTTGGTTTACAGCAGGGAAAAAGGTATCTGCATAGGCTATATTGGTGTGAACCAGAGTCAGATAGAGTTTATGTGCATATGGAAGTGTTTGCCGGTATATCTCACCGCCGCCTATGATAAAAACCTCTTGAGCAGAGTTGTTGGAAACATTGTGTTTGACAGGTTGCCCGGAGATGTTGGGTTGCACAGGTTGCCCGGGAACGGCTGTGGGCTCTTTAGCCGCGGCGGCAAGGGCCTGCTCAATTGTGGAGTAAACCTCTACTCCCGGATTTTCGGGTGAATTGCTGCCCGGATTTGCGGGTGAGTTGCTGTCGGGATTAGCGGGTGAATTGCTGTCGTAAATTGCGGCAAGGCTGCGGCTAATTACAATGTTGCGGCGGTTGGGGAGGGGTTTGCCCAATGACTCCCAGGTTTTGCGCCCCATTATTACGGTGTGGCCCGAGGTTATACGCTTGAAGTAACGGAGATCTTCCGTTATGTGCCATAGGAGCTGGTTGTTGCGCCCGATGGCGCCGTTATCTGCAATTGCTGCTATTATTGAGATTGTCATTATTACCTTTCTAAATTGATTCTGTATTACCTATACTAAATTTGTGCCCCCCGTTTAAACTGCAATGGGGGCTTTGATGCCGGGGTGTGGGTCATAGTCTTCCAGGGTAAAGTCCTCATAGCGGAAGTCGAAGATGTTTTTTATTTGCGGGTTGATGACCATTTTTGGAAGCGGGCGAGGTTGGCGTGAGAGTTGGAGGGCCACCTGGTCAAAATGGTTAGTATATATGTGGACATCTCCAAATGTGTGGATAAATTCACCGGGTTTTAAATCGCACACCTGGGCAACCATCATTGTGAAGAGAGCATAGGAGGCGATATTAAAGGGAACACCCAGAAAAAGATCTGCACTTCGCTGGTAAAGCTGGCAGCTCAGCCGGCCATCTGCAACATAGAACTGAACCAGTGCGTGGCAGGGAGGAAGCGCCATAGACTCAATCTCCCCCACATTCCAGGCGGAGATAATATGACGACGTGAATCCGGGTAACTCTTTATCCCTTCAATAAGAGCAGATAGTTGATCTACCGACCCGCCATCTGCCCGCCTCCACGAGCGCCACTGACTACCATAGACCGGTCCCAAATTTCCATTTTTATCTGCCCACTCATCCCATATAGTTACTCCGTTGTCATTAAGATACTTAATATTTGTGTCGCCCTTTATAAACCAGAGAAGCTCGTAAATAATTGAGCGCAGATGCAATTTTTTTGTGGTCAATAGAGGAAAGCCGTCGTTGAGGTCAAACCGCATCTGATATCCAAAAACACTTTTTGTTCCGGTACCGGTACGGTCACTCTTTAGGATGCCGTTTCCCATTATATGTTCAAGTAGAGAGAGATATGTTTTCATTCTAAATAGATTTTGTGCCCCGGAACCGATTCGTGAGGCTAATGCAAATATAGCCAAATATGGGTCATAAGAAAAGAGATGTCGGTCTCAATAATTTGGATAATTTTGCAATAAATATGTGGAGTCTCCAAATGAAAAAATATCTCACCGTAATATCGTCGTTCATAGTGATGCTTTGCTTGGGGAGTATGTTTGCCTGGAGCGTTATAGCAAGGGAGTTGGCAAATGATTTTGGGTTCTCCCTTTCAAAAACACAACTTGTATTCGGGGTTTTCTTCACCTTTTTTCCTATCACTATGTTGCTAGCAGGAAAACTGGAGAGAAAAACAGGGCCAAAACTCCTGGTTCTAATATCTGCAGCACTTTTTACGGGAGGATATCTGTTAAGCTCTCTCTCCGGGGGCAGCTATCCTCTGATTCTTACCGGTATGGGTGTTCTATCGGGAGCAGGAACCGGATTCGGATATCTTGCAGCATTAACAGTACCGGCCAGATGGTTTCCTCAGAGGAAAGGGCTTATAACCGGAATAGTGGTTGCAGGATTTGGTCTTGCTGCCGTGTTCTTCTCATTTTTTGCAGAGCATTTGCTTAACTCCGGCAAGAGCGTGCTGGAAACGTTAAAAATAATTGGACTTTCTTATGGGGCAATAGTGACTGTGATGGCGCTTTTCATTTACAACCCGCAGGGCTACGGGGAGGAGGATAGGGTAAAAATAGACTACAGCTTTCTAAGGACAAGAGCATATGTAAAGCTCTTGATAGGGTTTTTTATGGGGACCTTTGCCGGACTTCTTGTAATAGGGAGCCTAACGGCCATTGGAGCTCAAAATAATATTGAGAATCATATTCTAGTGCTTGGTGTCTCGGGTTTTGCATTGGCGAATTTCCTGGGACGCATCTTGTGGGGATTTCTCAGTGATTACATTGGGTCAAATCTCTCTGTGCTGCTGGCTTTAACTTTCCAGGCAATATCGATCTTCCTCATAGGACACATTACCCTAACTCCGTCACTATATCTGCTTTTTGCAGCACTTATCGGCTTTGGCTTCGGCTCAAATTTCGTGCTCTTTGCCAGAGAAACAGCTCAGTTGTTCGGGCTAAAAAATTTCGGTTCAATCTATCCATACGTCTTTTTAGGATACTCATTAGCCGGGATGCTGGGGCCTGTTACAGGAGGATTACTATACGATCTGCTCAATGACTTTTCGCTCCCAACCGCCATAGCAGCCGGAATGAGCCTCATCGGTGCATTGGTGGCTAATCTTTTTAAAAAATCTCAACCAGTATGAATGAACAACTTTTGTTAAGAGACGAAAATATCTTCCCGGACGAAGATGTACTAAAAACAGTTTTGGGTGATCTATATCCGGTTTATCGTGAATTTATAGAGATAGTTACAGGAGAGAAGTACTCTCTTGAGACACAATGGAACTACTACAAAGATGGCAAATCGTGGTTGTGCAAGGTTTCAAAAAAGAAAAAGACAATCTTGTGGCTCTCGGTGTGGAGTGGATATTTTAAAACCGGATTCTACTTTACCGAGAAGAGCATGGAGGCAATATTGGCGCTGGAAATCGAGAAGGATTTGAAAGAAACATTCTTATCTACTAAGCCAATAGGGAAACTCAAACCTCTGGTTATTGACATTAGCAGTAGAGAGCAATTGAAAGATGCTTTGGCAGTAGTTGGCTGCAAGAAATTAACTTGTTAAGGGGCTTTGGGCTCCTTCAAAACTAATTTCCAACTCTTAAATCACGGCCAAAAGTATTATAGTAATATAGTCCGGTAATGTTCTCCTCCGGAATAGATCCATATATATGATATTTGGAGTAAGCGATTGGATTAAAAAGCAATAACTCCTTTTTATCTATTATGTAATTGAATTCACGCATTATGAAATCATCTGAGAGCTCCATATTATACTTCAAACTCATCCTACCACTGTTTATAGACCATATTCCATCAAGTTTATTGGCCATATCTCCGAGCAAGGCATCTCCACTTATTTTTTTTGGAGAGTCAAAATTTAATATATAAATCCAAAGATAATCTCCAGAATATCTGTAATCTTTAAGTTTAAAGGTCTCACCTCTCTTCAGCTCTATTTTTGAAGCCACTAAATCAACAGTTATGTTTACCGGAATACCTTCGTGAACGATTGATATATCACACTTGAACTCTCCGTTGTCAATTTGACCTAAAGGAAAATTAATTTCGTAAGATTTGTTCTTGTAATATAGCCACTTTGCCTCAAATCCAATTTCGCGATTAAGAGAGAATCTTCTGGTCGGATATGAGCTATATCTATTGTCGCAATTGATAAGGGTTTGACCGTTAACTACTACTGTTCCGCGCCAGGGAGTTGAGTGAAGATCGATATAAGTAAAATCCTTAAGAGCGGTAAACTTAAAATAGGAGTCACCACGATACCACTCACCTTTAAGGCTATTCATTAAAGTTGTCTCTTTTTCACATCCTGTCAGGGATATGAGTGCCAGAAACAATAGGGAAAGCAGATGTTTTTTCATAATTTGAGTGTTTAAATGAGAGGAGAGTGTTAAATATTAGATAATTAAGAGCAGTTTTCAACCGGTATTATACTATAGATGCAAAAAAGTGCACTTTCGTTGCATAATTATTTTAATTGCCCATATTAATCAATTAACTAATTTTGCTATGTGTAATAAAATGCCGGACAAGATTATGGCAATACCAACAACAAGAGCAAAAGAGTGTGCAGATATCTCAATAGATATCGAAAAGTGCAACGGGTGCGGGTTATGCGTATCTGTGTGCAAAGACTTCAGCCTGATTATAGAAGATGGTAAGGTGAAGGTGAGTAAAACACCGCTATTCGGTTGTATTGCTTGCGGCCACTGTATGGCCATCTGTCCAACCGGAGCAATAGAGATTCACGGACGGGAGCTCTCACCGCAGGATCTTTTTGACCTGCCACCAAAAGAGAGTGCAGCAAATTACGAGCAGATTCTCTCACTTTTCCAAAGACGGAGAAGTGTTCGGGAGTTCTTGAACAAGAGTGTAGAGCCCCACATTCGGGAGCAGATAATTAAAGCAGCAGCAACAGCCCCAATGGGGCTTCCACCTAGCGACGTTAGCCTGCTTATACTGGATGGAAAAGATAAAACAAGGGCTTTTGCACAAGATTTTGCCAACTACCTGGAGGGGATGAAGTGGTTCGTATCCAAGTGGTTTCTGGCACTGATGCGCCCACTTTGGGGTAAAGCAAATGACGAGATGTTCCGAGGTTTTGTAAAACCACTTTTTAAAACCTATACAGAGGGGATGAAAGCGGGAGAGAACCTGATAAACTACGATGCACCGCTAGCTATCTACTTTTACGGATCTCCATACTGCGACCCAGCCGACCCCATTATAGCAGCAACATATGCTATGGTAGCAGCAGAGGCCCTTGGCCTTGGTACCTGTATGCTGGGCGGAGTTCACCCACTTATCCAAAACGGTAAAAAAGCTGCACAGCTTCGTGAAAAATATGGAATCAAATACAAAAGCAGAGAGGGTCTTTTCGTGATTTTCGGCTATTCTGCCGTAAAATACAGGAGAGGAATCGAAAGGACTTTTGCAAATATCACAAATTGAATGTCAGAGAAATGCGCTTACTTAATTTTTTTTATAATGATAATTACAACTACAGACAAAATTCCAAACAAGGAGATAACTCAAATCCTTGGAATCGCAAGGGGGAGCACAGTTCGTGCAAGAAATATTGGAAGAGACATAATGGCTGGTCTTAAAAATATTGTGGGAGGTGAAATTGAGGAGTATACCCTTTTACAGGCTCAGGCAAGAGAGCAGGCAATTAAAAGAATGGTTGATGATGCTAAAAAGCTTAATGCAGATGCTATTGTTAATGTCCGCTTTGCAACATCGATGATAATGCAGGGTGCTTCGGAGATTCTTGCATACGGGACAGCTGTAAAAATTTCTTAAAATGGATAATATAGGGGAAAAAACCGAAGATTTTGAACAGAGAAAGAACTAAGTGGTCAAAATTCTATGATTTAAAATGAACTTGTCTGGTCAGTCGGGCGTTTAAAAGCTTAGGTATGGGATTAGAGATATTACCTTATTTGATAACATTAACAAATTTATAAATGATATGAAAAAAATATTTGTTGTTCTTTTTGTTTCGCTCTCAACGTGCCTTTTTGCACAGGGGGAGATTGAGAGGCTAACTTATGCAGATAGTCAATATTCAAAAATCTATCTAAATATAAAAAACAACACAAAAGTGTTAAAATATATATCGGCAAACGGATCTGAGCTTAAAATTGGAGATACCCTTATTTTGGGTGTTCCATCGGGAACGGCCACTACAACTACTGTTGCCGGCGGTTCGGAGGGTACTGTAGGTGTTGCAAGAGCTAATTCAAAGAGTAAGAGCGTCTTTGCTACAATTCTTATGGGTAAGCAGATTGGTTTCGGAACCTATATCAGCACCCTGAGTGACGATAGTAATGCTACTGCCAAGGCCAATATGCAGGGTGAGATTGTGGTGATTACAGATATGAGGGTCTATCACAAAGGTAGCAGCAAAAAGCCATTAGCCTTGGCAGTTTTGCTTGGAGAACCAAATGGTCGTGCTTTTGGGCTTAATAAATATATGTCTATCAACGATTACGAAAAGAGCGTATTGGCCGGGGAGATTCTAACCAAGAACGCACCTCTTAACAGAGAGCAGGCAATCGCAAAGTTAAAGGAGGCAAAAGACCTGGTAGATCTTGGACTTATGGATGCTGCCGAGTATGAGAAGCTCAAAACGGAGCTCACTCCAATAATTATGAAAAAATAATTTGGTCTGGAATAGACGAATGGATGTGTCAGCGGGAGAGGCATTTACTAAAAGCCTCCCACTGGCGCTTATCCAGAATGGTACCTAAAGTAGTCATCAAAGCTTTGTACGGGGCAGAGAGAGTTGGAGAGTTCTTCTCTTTAAATGCCCTTACTGCCTTTTCGAACTCTGCTTTAAGAGCGATAATCTTCTTCTCCAGCTCTTCTCTGTCGGCTTTTACCGTGGTTGCCTTACTTAGAAGTTCTTTTTTGGCAGCAATAAACCGGGCCTCCATTTTTGCAAGCTCTTCCCGCTGACCCTTCATAATAATCTGAATCTGTTCTTCATAAACAGTGAGTGCCTTTCTAACTTCAAGCGCTTGTTTGTCTGTGAGTTTTACAGATTTTAAACAGCTAATCAATGGATTGGCGGCAGCCTTGGTATCAAAACCACTTGAAGTTGCAAGATAGACTTCGGGAAGGCCGCTGTTGTTAAGCGAGTATGTTTCGTCTTCGCCACCTGTAGCGACAGGGGTGTTCAAATATTGCTGAGCGGCCTGCTCAACCAGTACATCAACAGTCTCGTTATTATTTATCTCGCTGCTCTCTTTGCTGCACGAATTAAGCAAAGCGGTTGCAAACATCAGAATAGTGACAATTGCGAATATCCGGTTACAAGCTAAGTTTTTCATAATGCCTTATTTAATTAAATTTTTTTCATTTTTTTATTAATCAAAGATAAAATAATTTTTAACTTCGGGCTGTTATTTTTACACTATTTTTAAAAAAACCCTTTTTGACACCGCTATTGTGATGGATAACACAAGATTACGCAAGCTTAAAATAGAGGATAAAGAGCGTTTGCTGGAATTTGCCAATAATGAAAAAATCAGCATTAACTTGCGGGACGGATTCCCGCATCCATATACGGAGATGGACGCAGAGAGGTTTCTCTCCAATGTTGTAAATAACCTCCAGGACCAGATTTTTGCAATTGAGTATAACGGGATTTATGTTGGAAATATTTCACTCATTAAGTGTTCAGATGTTTACAGAAAATCTGCAGAGATCGGGTATCTGCTGGATGAAAAATATTGGAACAAAGGGATAATGACCCGGGCGGTAGATCTTATTTGTGAATATGGTTTTAGGGAGATGGATATTGTTAGAATTTATACGGGAGTTTTTGAATATAATATTGCATCGCAAAAAGTGCTGGAGAGGTGTGGATTTGTTAAAGAGGCTGTTTTTAGAAAATCAATTTTTAAAAATGGAAAAATTTGGGACGAAATCCGGTATGCAAAATTTAAAGAAGATGAAACATATAGAGGTAGTGGCGGCAATCATTGTTCGCGGGGGAAAGATACTTTGTGTAAAAAGGGGAAGAGGTGTTTATGAGTATGTCTCATTAAAATATGAGTTTCCCGGCGGAAAGGTAGAGGAGGGGGAGAAAGAGGAGGATGCTTTAAGGCGTGAGATTAGGGAGGAGCTTAAACTGGAGATAGAGATTAATCGCCACTTTATGACAGTTAACCACCTCTACCCGGATTTTGAGATTACTCTTCATAGCTATTTATGCTCTTTGAGGGAGGACTCTTTTGAAATTGCTCTTACAGAGCACATAGATTACAAATGGTTGGCGGGAAAGGAGCTTTTTAGTGTAGAGTGGGCTCCTGCAGATGTTGCCATTTGCCAACGTTTGATGCAACAATTATAAAATAATGAAAAAACCTATCCGTTTTAAGTTCGGACCGGGAGCACTGGTTACAGCGGCATTTATTGGACCGGGTACTATTACCACTTGCTCCATTGCGGGAGCAAAATTTGGGTACGCACTTTTGTGGGGGTTGGTTTTTTCAATCATTGCCACAGTGGTTTTGCAGGAGATGTCTGCGCGGCTGGGCATAATTACCCGACAGGGTTTGGGGGAGGCTCTCCGCAAACACTTTACCAGCCCGTTGGTTAGGGTTGTCTCCGCTGTTCTGGTAATCTCTGCCATTGGCATTGGAAATGCTGCTTTTGAAACCGGAAATCTTCTCGGGGCATCTTTGGGGATAGGCTCCCTCGTGCCAACCGCCAACCTGAGTGTGGGTACCTGGTCTGTAATAATAGGGGCTCTTGCATCTATTCTGCTTTTTGCGGGAAGCTATAAACTAATTGAGAGGGTTCTTATCGGTCTGGTAATAATGATGAGCCTTGCTTTTCTGACTACCGCATTTATAATCTCTCCGGTGCTTGCAGATATTTTGCGTGGGATGTTTGTTCCAACTTTGCCTGCCGGCTCACTGCTGGCTCTGGTAGGGCTAATAGGTACAACAGTAGTCCCGTACAATCTTTTTTTACACGCATCTGCAGTGCAGCAGAGGTGGAATAAACCGGAGGATATTCCCGAAGCGAGGTTGGATATTTCGGTATCGGTAATTCTTGGAGGGTTAATCTCAATTGCAATTGTGGTTACATCTGCAGTTGCCTTTTTTGGTACAGGGATAGCTATCTCCAGCGGCTCCGATCTTGCTCTGCAGCTGGAACCGGTTATGGGAGGATGGTCTAAATACTTTATAGGTGTAGGACTTTTTGCGGCAGGGATATCGTCTGCAATTACGGCTCCACTAGCAGCAGCATATGCTATATCGGGTATTCTGGGATGGAAAAGGGACCTTAAATCCCTCAGATTTCGTTTGCTGTGGATGGCGATATTGCTGGTTGGAGTGATTTTTTCTGTTATCGGATTCAAGCCTTTAGAAGCAATACTCTTTGCTCAGGCTGCCAATGGAGTACTATTGCCGGTAATTGCAATTTATCTGCTATGGGTTATGAACAGTAAACGGGTAATGGGGAGCAATACGAATGGCTCCTTATCAAATATTATTGGAGTAGTAGTTGTTTTGGTGGCCCTGGGAATAGGATTGAGAACTCTTTTTCACGTTTTTGGCGTTTTTTAGTAAAGAAAAATTTGGTAATTGCCACATATTAACTAAATTAGCAGCAAATACAGAGTATGAGGATTGACATAAATTGCGATATGGGCGAGAGTTATGGAGAGATTATCATTGGGAATGATTCTGCCATTATGCCCTTCATCTCTTCTGCAAACATTGCCTGCGGGTTTCACGGCGGTGACCCGCTAACAATTGAGAAGACTATTTGTCTGGCTCTCAAATACGGAGTCTCTGTTGGAGCGCATCCAAGCTATAATGACTTAAAGGGGTTCGGTCGCCGCCCGATGCATCTTAGCAAAGCAGAGCTGAGGTCTGCAATACTGTACCAGGTGGGTGCTCTAAAAAGTATGACCGAAACCCTGGGAGGTGTGTTGAATCACGTTAAACCACACGGAGCTCTTTACAACAGTGCCTCTTCAAATTATGAGATGTCACGGGTGATTGCAGAGACAATAAAAGAGATAGACCCGTCATTAAAGTTGGTGTGTCTTTCTCAATCCAAGATGATTGATGCAGCACACGATGTGGGTTTACCATATATAAGTGAAGCTTTTGCAGACAGGGCCTACAACGATGATGGTTCTCTGGTCTCCCGGGATATTCCTGGAGCTGTTATAACCAATGAAGATAAAGTTGTTGAGAGAGTTCTTCTGATGATAACTGAGGGCGTGGTTGAAACAATAAATGGTAAAGTAATCTCTATTCAGGCAGACACCATCTGTATTCACGGAGATAACGAACAGGCCCCTAATCTTGCAAAAGCTATCTATAGCGAGCTTACAGAGAGAGGAGTAACCATAAGATAATCAAGCAAATTTGCAATGTTAAAATATTTTCCGTCCGGAGATTCGGCAATAATTGTGAAGGCATCAGACCAAATCTCGGTAGAGATTAACAATACAATCCGCCGACTGCTCACGAGAGTAGAGATGGAGAGTATTCCCGGGATTACCGACTTTATCCCCTCCTACAACGAGCTGATGATCTGCTTTAACCCCTCATTAACCGGATTTCATAAACTGGTCGACACCATACGCTCCCTCGAACCCTCAATTGCAGATATTCATCTGCCCCCCTCAACATTAAAAGAGGTTCCTGTTCTTTACAAAGGAGATACCTTAGAGGAGATTGGACCCGACCTGGAGGATGTTGCCAGGTTCAACAAACTATCAGTTGATGAGGTTATTCAGATACACTCCTCTGCTACCTATCTGGTCTATATGCTTGGTTTCACCCCGGGCTTTTGTTACCTCGGCGGGATGGACAGCCGAATAGCAATGCCCCGTAAAGAGAGCCCCAGGCTTAAGATTCCGGAAGGGTCTGTAGGTATAGCCGACAAGCAGACAGGTATCTATCCCATTGAAAGCCCGGGAGGTTGGCAACTTATTGGCCAAACCCCCCTCAAACTCTTTAATCCAAACCGCCAACCGGAATTTCTTTTTCAGATTGGCGACACGCTCCGGTTTAAACCAATCTCCGAAAACGAGTTTTTGAAATTAAAACAAGAGCAGTAATTTAAAATAATAATGGCAGAGATAATTATTGAGAAAGGGGGAATGCTCACAACGATCCAGGATTGCGGGCGGCACGGCTACCAGCGTTATGGGATGCCGGTCTCCGGAGCAATGGACCTACAGGCCCTGCTTACTGCCAACACACTTGTCGGGAACAATTCGGGCATCCCATCCCATACCGGGAACAGTTCCGGCAACCCATCCCATACTGGGAACATCCCCGGTGCCGCCGCCCTGGAAGCAACACTTGTGGGTCCCGAAATTCTTTTTAGGGGGAGCTGTGAGTCGGCTTCATCAGACAACTTTCCACAAACCTTAATTGACAACTTTCATCCGACCACACTCTGTACAATAATCGCCATAACCGGGGCAGATATGCAGCCCTGCATCAATGGCCGGCCAATAGAGATGTACCGGCCAGTAAAAGTTAACAGTGGCGACAGACTTACTTTTACCGGTCTTAAAAACGGATGCCGCACATACATCGCATTTGCCGGAGGGCTGGATGTGCCGATGGTTATGGGGAGCAGATCTACATACCTGCGCGCAAAAATTGGAGGTTTAGAGGGCAGGCCCCTTAAGGCTGGAGATGTTATTCCATTGGGATCTTTTACCAATCTGGCAGGCAATAATAGCTCCCCAAAAATCACGGGTATAATTCCAGACTACCAAACAAAACGGCCAATCCAAATTATTCCAGGCCCTGAGATCCAACGACTGGATTTTGAAGGAATCCGCACCTTTCTCACCACCGAATACACTGTCTCTGCGAACAGCGACCGAATGGGGCTCAGGCTTGATGGTCAACCCATACACATTAAGGGGGCCGAAGGTCACGATATTATCTCTTCCGGAATTTCTTTTGGCACAATTCAACTGCCTGGTAACGGCCTGCCAATCATTCTAATGGCAGATCGTCAAACAACCGGCGGCTACGCACGAATTGCAAATATATTGACAGAAGAGCTGCCCAGAGTAGCACAACTCAAACCGGGAGATAAAATAAACTTTGCCAGTGTTTGATGTAACTCATTAATAAACAAGTATCTGCAAATGCCAATTTTCCAAATTGGAAAACTGGGTTTTGTAACCGCAAGATTAATAAGCACATACATCAAACACTGGCAAAGTTTGTCCCCCGCGAAAAGAAAGCACCCAAAATTCTCTATGAATCCCGGGTGCCTTCACCACTAAACACAACCTAAAAAATTACTCAAATCCCAACCCCTCAGCCCAATATCATTCTTAATTCCAGGTGTTTTCTATATACACCAAATTAGGTTTTAAGTTCTCTTGGCAAGGTCACTATTTGGCCAGGTCAATCAACACAGATTTGGTCTGTGGGTTTGATGGACGAATAGTCATATTTTTATAGATCTTACCATCTTTTCCAATCATTGTGAAGTGAGGTATTCCGCTTATTTTGTAATATTTGCGGATATCGGGATATTTATCTCCGGCAAATAACTGATACCCCTCCATCTTCATATCCTTCACCATCTGTTTCCACTTGTCTTTGTCTGCCGCCTGATCTGTAGAGACGCATATCATTACAATATCCTTGTTATCTTTTAACTCCTCTTTTAGTTTATTCATATGAGGAATCTCTGCTCTACAAGGTGCGCACCAGGTTGCCCAGAAATCAATATAAACAACTTTGCCTTTAAAGCTACTCAGAGTTACCATATTTCCATTAACATCCTCAAGGGTAAAATCGAATGCAGGAGCGTCACTTCCGAACTGTTTTGCATCGGCAAGAATCTTCTCGGCCTGTGCAAGGAATTTTGGATTTTTAACACTTTCCCGGAATGCTGCCATAACAGCCTCCCTTCCCGATGGCGATTCATCTTTGAGGTATTTGTTTGTATAGTGATAGATGAAGTACTCCTTAATCTCCGGATTTGTGACTGTGCTTTTTATATAATCAAACGAGTTTAATAAGAATGATTTGTCATTTTTTACCTTCTTAATCTTCTCGTTTAAAGCATATTCTGCAAAACTCACATACTGTGGGATACCCAAAAGGAACGGGTCGTTCCACTCGATTTGCTCAAACAAAGTCTCCATATGTGCACGCCAGTCTGCCTCCTCCTTGAATTCGGTTAACTTATTTGTATTAACGTGAAACTGAGGCCAGTTAATAAGCAAACTAAAATTTGCATATTTATTATATTGCTCAACCTCCTTTTTAAACAGAGGAGGCATATCGTTGTATGCCATACAAAAAATCTCACTGTATCTCATTTTGGTTATAAGAGCATCTTCCTGATACTTTTTATAAACGTGCCAAGGCATATGAAAAACAATTTTTGGATCGGCAGGATAAATAAGAAATCTCATATCCAGATAATATTGCGTCTCAGGACTTCCTGAAATTAGTTTCCCGGTATATGGCTGTGTTCCAAGACTGACAGTTATGTCGCGCCCCGGTTTTGCAATAATTGGAAGATTGCAAAAACTGTAGCCGAGAGAGAGTTGAGTTAATTTATCAAGAGAGATCTCTCCGTTAAATGTTCCATTTTCATTCACGGGGAATGTTTTAATTGTGCGATTGTTCTCTTTAACCTCAACCACTTTATCTTTTCCATTATACTCTACGGTTCCTTTAAAAGTAACTTTAGATTGTCCATAGCTTATTAATATTGCTATAGTAAATAAGATAGTAAATAAACTTCGCTTCATAGTGTAAACTCGTATTAATTAATATTATATATAAATTCGGAATAAAAAATCATAGACATTAGTTTTTCCAGTGTGTACTAACCACCTTGCCGCAAACATTTGTGTAGGCGTTTTTAATAGAGAGTATACCATCTGTGGCGACATTCATTTCGTATATGCTTCCGGTTCTGCCTGTTGAGCCGACGGTGCTTGTGCAGACGTGCATTATTCGCGAACTGAGGACCGCTTCGTGCCAACGGATATTATCTACGCTTATACCTGTGCCAAAGTCATATATCTCACGCTCCTGGTTGAGAATGCAGTCAAACACATAGACCTTACTTCCAACGGCAAAATAGATGTAGTCCTGTAGGGCGTTTCCGGCGAATGTTTTGGCTTCACGAATTTTGAACCCGGCAGGAATTGCAACCTTTTTAAGTGGAGTAATTGCAGCTTTGTTGGTCATATCAAATTTAAGATAGAAGTAATTTCCGCTGCCATCTTTGAAAATTGAGTTGCATTGGTATGTATTTCTTGCACTTATGGTGAATTTCCCCCAAACAAAATCAAGACCGACATTGGCAGGGTTAAAGACTCCGGTTAAATTGGCAGCAGGTACCATTAGATTTGGTTTGGCATAATCTGCTATGTACATAAATTTCTTGTACTTGTTGTCGTAAAAGAGCTCACGCCCCAGCGCCTGGAACGAAACAGGTGAAATTTCATAGTCTCCGGGAAAGGCACTATAGAATTTTGTCTCTATACGGGTTGATACACCATCTATTGTTGTGTTGTAGTTGGCATCCCTGTAGTAGAGCTTGTTATTTGCTGTTAAAAAGAGCTTTGACCCACTGGCCTGATAATCAGAGACAGAGCCATAGTACTCCTGAACCACAAACGCTTGCGGATTGGTTATCGTAAGATTGTCGTAGAAGAAATCCTTTAGGTCGTATAGCTTTTTAAAGGATGTACTGCTTATATATACTCCACCTCTGGCATCGTCGCAGAGTATTGCAACATAGTCAATAGGAGCCTGGTATGTATAACAGATAGAGACGGGATTTGTACCAACTGCCTCTCCGTTAATGTTGTCGTAAATATCCTGGTAAACTTTCCCGCTAACTCCAATGAATGTTACATTAGCTTTGCCGTTGAGTTCGCTCAGGGCAAGAAAGCCCCTCTGCAGCTCCGATGTGACTACAACATTAAATTCATACCGGTATCTCACGCCGGTGTTTTTATCAAACACATTATAAGATACTTTATAACTTCCGGGGATTGTGTTTACCAATATTTTCAGGTTTCTGGTTTTGGCAAGGGTATCCGGGTAGTTGTAGGTGTTCATTGAGTTGAAAATTGTCCAGGAGTATTCAAGATCTGCCTCTGTTGCGGTAATAGCGCGGCTTAAAACCGGAGTTATCTTGAACGAATCCAGCATTGTTGCAATATAATTGGCCTCAATACCGGATATTTCCACATCATTTATCGCAGAGTAATTATAATTTCCGTCATCTTTAACACACGAAAAGAATAGTGCAGATATTGATGTACAGATTATTAATATTTTTATGATTTTCATAACTTAACTCTTTTAAAAGGTTTACTTGTTTAGAACCAAGGTAAAATACGAGCCGGTGGAACAAGGTCGTTGTCCATCACAATATTGTCTTTAAAGTAGGCGTTACACTGCCAGCCGAAATTTCTCCAAAGGTTCCGCTCAACATTAAAGGCGACAAGAGTCTCCGGGAATGGCCTGCCCATTATATCCATACAGATTGCGTGCTTTGTTTTGGAGTAAATTCCGAATACCGGAGCCAGCGTTGCATCCCAAATAGATGGTTTCATAAAGATGTTGGAGAACCTTATTCGTACACTTGACTTCTCCTTAAAGGCCACAAGCAGGTCTTCACTCTCTACTATCTCGAGCGCCAAAACAAAAGCACCCGAATTGAGGTCTGCGTGTTTTTTCAAAATAATTGGCAGCTTATAGTCAAAGGTATTTAAGCCAAACTGATAGAAAGGCTTGATAACCTCAAAGTGGCTGCCCGATATTGCTGTTGTCTTCTCGGGAACTACCCTCAAAACAACTTTTGCGGGAGTGGTGAGCATATTACCCAGTAGGCGAACATTGAGGAAAACTGTATCCTGCTCTCTGTTTTTGCCTATAAAAGAGTAGGTAACACTATCTGCAGTAGAGTTATATTCAGATAAATATATTGCGTGTTCACCCGAATACAACCCTTGAATATCATTTTCACAAGATGTTATTAATAAGCAAGAAATAATACCTATTAATAATGTAATTATCTGCTTCATATATTATAAGTTTTACAATATTTGATGTTGTCATTATTAATTGTTGAACTCCTTCTCTTTGTCCGGAACCGGGAGTACATACTCTTTATTGTCAACTGCTGTTCCCCAGTAAGGGATATTCCCATACCCTTTTCTTTTGAAGAAATAGAACAACTGTCCCTCGCCAAGAAACTCTTTTACATACTCTTTATGAATCTCATCCGAGAGAACTGCATTTGAAGGCAGTGCAGGAAGACCCCTGTTGGTGCGTATTGTATTAAGATATTCCAGTGATTTTACAGGATCGCTATCAATTGTGCACTCTGCACCGATAAGGTACATCTCGGCCAGTTTGAGGACAGGAATTCCGCTCAATGTGTTGAACTTAGTGATATAGTTATCATCTGTTTTGCTCATCCAGTCCAGATATCTCCAGTCCGAAGCTCCCCCGCTTGAGGTCTCATAGAGCTCCATGGTTCTCTGGATACTTACCTTTAGGATATTGTTATTGTTTGCAGATGCTATATCGAAGTAGTCGGTTACCTTGCTCTTCATATATGGATCTATAACCATAAAGACTCCAAAGATTCTCTCCCGTGAGTAGAAGTAGTAGTAGAACTGGGTTTGTTGCGACCACGAAATCTTCGTTTTCGCGTGATCTGTTGTGATCTCATCTACATACCCAAGTGCTGCCACCTTATCTCCCATATATAAACTTAGTCTTGCAAGCAGAGCTGTTGCTGCATAGTAGTTGAACCAGGCCTTCCTGTCTGCTACAGTGTATGAGAGAGAGCCGTCAACAGTTTTGTCCACAGGTCCCATAAGATCAAACTCTTTAAGCAGCTCCCTTGCTGCGAGAAGATCCTGTTTAATTCTGGTACAAACAGCATCGATTGAAGAGAATGGAATTCTCACATTTGTGAACTTATCTACATAAGGTATTCCGGGCAGATTTTTAGTTGTTGTACCATAGGATGGAGCGAACATCCTGAGCAGGTCAAAGTGCATAAATGCTCTCAGGGCCAAAGCCTCTCCCTTTACCCGGTTGTAGTTATTATCAGTAAAAATATCTTTATCTGCATCAATATTGTCAAGGATCACATTACAGTTTGCAATGTTATTGTACATTGAGTTCCAGATATTTGTTATGATTCCTTTGGTAGCGGTCTCTTCGTAATTGTACTTTGAGGCATTTGCATATTTGTGCAGAGGTGTGCTTGGGATGTTATTATAATATTGAGCAAGAACATCCATAAAGCCATATGTTAACTCCTGTCCGTAGAGACGATCGTTTACCATTCCGATATAGACCCCATTTAAAACATTCAGGTAACCACCCTCTGTTTTAAATAAATCCTCTTTCTTAAGTGAAGATTTAGGGGAGATGTCCAGCCATTTATTGCAGCTTGAGAGCAGCAAAACGGTTGACAGCGTGACAAATAATATTTTAGTATATGTTTTCATATCTCTATAATTTTTTTAGATGCCAATTTGAAATGTTAACGTGAAGCTTCTGGCAAACGGATAACTTAGGCCTCTCTCTTGTTTAACTGTAGAAATATTAAATACTTCGTTGGCGTAAAAAATAATCTTTAGCCTCTGGAGTTTAAGTCTCTCAAGTCGCTTTTTTTCAAATTCATATGATACATTGATTGAGTTCAGTCGGATGTAGTTATCATTCTCAATAAATCTTGATGTCGGTTTTGTGATACTTAGGTCTGTGATGTTTTTAAACCTTGAGATATCTCCCGGAACTTTCCATCTGCCTTCAAATACCCGGCGATCTACATTGAATTTAGGGTCTGCATTCTCAACCCTGTCTACCAGTGTCTGGTTATAGGTCTCGCCTCCCAGGCTGTAAAGCAGATAGAGATTAAGTTGCCACTGTTTGTAAATGAATTGTGTCCCGAGATTTCCAAAAAGATCGGGTGTCATTGTCCCTCCAACAATCTGGTCTGCGGCACTCCAGGTGGTAGTGTATTCACCGTTGAGTTTCCGGAAAACCTCGCTTCCGGTTGCAGGATCTATCCCCATAGATGGAACAACCCAGATAGATTTCATATCCTGTCCCTCAATGAAGCGGACTTTAGGTTTACTTGATACAATTGCATCTTGTTGAGTATTCCAGGCATCAAGTGAATTGGATATCTTGAGCAGGGTATTTTTATTATGAGCAGCGCTCCCAAAAATAGACCAATACATCCCTTTAGAGTTGTTGGAGACAATTCCGATGTTGAGTTTGATCTCATACCCGCTATTCCTTACCTGCCCAAGGTTCTCTGTGTAAGAGGAGAATCCGAGAGATGGCGGCAGTGTTACCTGGGTAAGTGCATCTTTTGAGTCATCTATGTAGTAGTCAAAAGTTGCTGTGAAGCGTTTGCTAAAGAGCTCCAGGTCCATACCAATATTATTTTTGCGGGTTCTCTGCCATTTGAGATTCTCATTTCCCATTGCGGTTAACTGAGCACCTGCATAGTTTCGCTGATAGTAGTAGTTACGGATGTAGTCAAACATTGTGAGACTCTGGTTCGGGTTGTAGTTCTGGCTTCCGGTAAATCCGGTAGAAGCTCTTAGCCGGAGCATTGTTATAACCTTCGAGTCCTTGAGAAAATCTTCGTAATGAATGTTCCAGCCCACACCTGCAGACCATAATTTTGCCCACCGATTGTTGGCTCCGAATTTTGAAGAGCCATCTGCACGACCCGAAAAATCTACAAAATACTTGTTTTTCCAAGAGTAATTAAGTGTTCCGAAAAATCCTGCAGATCTTAGAATATCTTCCGAACCGCCCGGTTTGATACCACCGGAACCGGTAGAGACCATATCGTATGAGGTACCAAAGCTTGGATATGCAAGGAGACTGTTTGGAAATCCTCTTGTCTGAAAAACATTTAGGTCTCCCCTTTGAGTAATTATCTCGACCCCTCCGTTAAATGTAACATAGTGGTCTTTAATCTCTTTAAAATAGGAGAAGACAGAGTTTGCATTGAATGAAACACCCTCTCCGTACTCGTTTCTGTAAATCCCTGCTTTATCTTTTTCGGAACCTATCTGGCTATTATAAAAATCCCGGAAAGATGTATGATCTGCAGGGTAAAACAGTTTGTTATTTGAAACTTTTTTACTGAAAGCAACAGTGTTTTTAAGTTTGATACCATCTGCAATTCTCCACTCAAGCTTGAAGTTATTTATTATTTCGTCGTATGCCTCCTGGTCAATTACACCAATATTTGCGTTGTAGAGCGGGTTTGGAGTATTTACATACTCGAAAAATTTAACGATGTTTCCGTTAATATCTTTGTACGGCAAATATGGGTTAACCTTTGCATATTCAGAAAAGGAGCCGTAAGGAGAGTTTTTTGCAACCACATTATTGTAAGTGAGGTTGTTCATAAACAATAGGTTCTTATATCTATACTGAAAATATACACCTATTCCCAGACGGTCCCGGGATGACTCCTTCATTACACCATTGTCTTTGTCATAAAACATATTGAGGTTGTAGCGAAAATTCTCGCCACCCTCCTCAACCTGAAGGCTATGTTTGTGTGCAATTGAAAACGGGTCAATTGGCTGGACCAGCCAGTCGGTGTTATAACCCATTGCCACAAGTCTCATCTTCTGATAATATTCGTCCATATTACGCTCCATATCGCTCACCCGGTTTGAACCGGGATATACCCCGGCGAGAAGCTCGTAATCAAGCTTTTCAGATGCGTTTAAAAGGTCGTAACCGGTGAGGTCTGCAGATGAGGTCTTGAAATCGCCCTTATAGTTTATCTGTATTCTGCCTCTTGAAGGGGTTTTTGTCTCAACTACCACAATTCCGTTAGCTGCTCTGGATCCGTAAATAGCAGTTGCTGCTGCGTCTTTGAGAAGGGTGATGGAGAGAACCCGGCTTGGGTCAAGGTCAAAAATCTTTTGAGCCGAAACTTCAAATCCGTCCAGAATAAACGTGGGCATATTGGGACTGTACTGAAACTCACTCTTTAAGCCCGGTAAACTGCCGCTCCCACGAAGCTCAATTTCGGGCAATGCGTTTGGGTTGGAACCCTGGTCTACATTCTCAATAATCCGGAATGAGGGATCCAGAACCTGAATGGTCTGGAGGATATTCCCACTATTGATTTTAGCAATATCTTCTGCAGTGATGGTTGTTGCAGATCCTGTATAGGTCTTCTTGTTTGCCTCAAAATATCCGACAACCACAACATCGTTGATACTTGCAAGGGCCTCCTCCATTATTACTTTAAGAGTCTCTTGTCCGGTATATTTAATCTCTACCCGGTTCATTCCAATACAGCTAAAAAGGATTACCATATCTGGACTCTCCGGGAACTCAAGGGTAAACCGGCCATATTGATCTGAGTAGGTGCCGAATCTGGTCCCTTTTAGTAAAATGTTAACCCCAATAACAGGCTCACCTTTTATGTTAGTTACAGCTCCTTCAACTTTTTTTCTGACACTCCGTTGAGGTTGCTGCTGTTGTTGCGCTTTGTTTTCATTGACAACAATATAGCTGTCTTTGAGAACATAGGAGTAGTTGCTCCCAAGAAGTGTGTTTAGTACCACATCCAGGGTCTCATCCTGTGCATTGATGGATGCTGTTTTTGTGACATCCACACAATTGTTAGAGAAGAAAAACGTCAGTTTTGTTTGACTCTCGATCTCTTTGAAGATTTTACTCAACGGCTGCTTTTGTGCAGTTATTGTTACTTTTTTCTGTAACAAAATCTCTTCAATGCTTATTGGAAAAGCATCAGAGATTGAGTAGGCAGATGAGAAAGTAAAAAGTAAAGGGATTAAGAGTAAAATTACTTTCATGAAAAGGTTTTTTTTCATATTTAAAAGTATTAGGTTAAGGAAGTTATTTTCACTTTTCTACAACCAGAACTCCGGAGTCGTTTACCTGGAATTTCAGGTCATAACTTGCTTCAAACAGTTCAAAAATTTCTTTAAGAATATCATTTCTATTAATCATTCCCGTAAATTGAATTGATTTTGTCTTCTCCTCTTTAAAACTAAACTCTACATTATACCATTCGTTTAGTTTTTCACTAATCTCTCCTAGTGTTTTTCCCCTAAAAAAGAACTTCCCCTCTGTCCAGGCTCTTATTTCATATGAGTCCACCTCCTCGACACTAAACATCTTTTCGGTTATGGTGGCCTGTTCATTCGGGGCAATAACTCTTTTTATTTTAGAGGTGATACTCTCAACCTCTACCACTCCTTTGCAAAGTGTTATCTTACTTTCTCTGGAATCGGATTTAACATTAAACTCTGTACCCAAAACCCGTGTTACACTTCTGTCCGAGATAACGAGAAATGGAATACTATCGGTATTTCTAACCTTGAAAAAGGCCTCTCCGTAAAGATATACCTCCCTGCTTGACTCAGAAAAGCGGCAAGGGTATGTTAGGCGGCTGTTGCTATTTAGAAACACCTCAGTTCCATCCGGAAGAGTTAAAAAGAACTCCCCACCTTTAGGAACAACCAGAGTATGCATCTGATTCTCTATCTTTTCACTGATGTTAAGTTCAGCTATCTTGTTGACAATACTCTTGTCCATATGACTGCCGCTATATATAACGGAATCTTTTTCAATATTTATAACACTACTGTCATTTATAATGAGCGTGGCCTTATGTCGTTTAGGAACCTGAGAGATGTTGCTCATTACCTGGCGGGTATCACTGGAGATAAAAATGCGATTAAAAAGGTTGGGAAGATCTATCACTCCGCTAAAATTTAGCAGAACAAATAACCCGGCTGCAGCACTTGCAATATAAAGAAACCGCTCCCTCTTTCTTCTCTCTTTGGCTCTTCTCTCTTCCGACGAGATTATTGTGGTTAGTCTGTCAAGAATTTTTTCATAATCCGGCTCCTTTTTAAACATTATACTGTAAATTCGTGAAATAACCTTTACATATATGTTATTTGAATTGTCATCAGAATTATGACCGCCGGACTTACCGCCAGACAGCTTAAGGAATTTTATAAAATTCTTGTATGTCTCGTTTTGATTATTACTGCTCTCTCTCATAGTTTTGCGTTTATTCTAAAGCACTCCAATTACAAATAGGGTGAAGTCATACCGCACTTTTATAGGAATTTCACCCTTTTTAAAACTTATGTGCTTTACTATTTAAAACATCAGTTGTATTATTATTGAGTAATGGCAAATTATAAAGTAGATTGCGACAAGGTGTTGGTAAAAAGATTAATTATTGGGGATATCGGAGCTTTTGAAATAGTTTATCACAGATATTCCAGAGAGTTATACTTTTTGTCAATGGCGTATCTGAATAATGTTGAGGCATCAGAAGATATTATTCAGGAGGCATTCCTTTATATGTGGAGAAAAAGAGGTCAATTGTCAGAAAATTCGATACTTGGTGCATACCTGAGAAAGATTGTCAAAAATATGTGTCTCAACTATATCCGGCACGACAAAATAGTTCTAAAACATAGTAAATCCTTATCAGACGAGTGTCCAGATGCATTTTCGCCTGACGATGATGATTTTTCCGAAAAGCCGGATATTGAATTTGAAGAGCAACTTCGAAGTGTAAGAATCAAACTGGAAGAGCTCCCTTGTTCTTGCCGGAAAATATTCATAATGAGCATTATAGATGACCTAAGCTACAAAGATGTCTCTAGTCGTCTGGGTCTTTCGGTAAATACCATTAAAACTCAGATGAAAATCGCCTACAGAAAGCTTCGCAAGTAACCTTGCCAAGAGTATTTGAAAGCTTAGATTTTCGCAAGTTCACTTTTAGCTATACGAACATAGTAGTTTTTTGCGTTCGGGTAGGAGTCGCTGCTTCCACAGAGTAGTAACAGATCTATATAGCTCTCAGATGGTTTGGTCCCTGAGCGTGGAGCGGCCAGGTATGGATAGATGCCCTCAATCTTTGGAACATTCAATCTTTTGTACTCTCCCGATACCCCCTTCTTGATATACACCTTATCCCAGGTTGTACATATATAGTACATCTGCCCACCTACCTCAATCATCCTTACCCAGTTAGTCTTTTCGTCGGTTGTGGTAAGGGTTTGGTTTGTCCAGGCATTCCCGCTGCGGGTTCCGTGTATAAATGAGTTCTGATATTTATCACTTGGGTTTAATTTGGTCAGATAGATTGTGCTTACCAGCTTACCGGCATCCTGATAAATATCACTGTTGTCTACCAGTTGGGGGCGAGTTTGGGCAAGTGAGTGTGATTGCAGGTTTATTATATCACTGCTTGTCCAAGAGCCGCTTCTCTTTTCAAAATAACGGGATTTCTGATATAAATTGGGCAGATTAGGACCCACCCAATCGTCCTGTACCGCAAGGATACCAATTCCAAAATCTGTAACAACTACGTATGGATAGTAGTAGTCACTGCCAAGTGCTGTCCCGGCACTCTCCTGCCACCACTTTATTCCGTTCTTCTCTTTGTAACGTACGATATGAGATTTATTGAGCCCATAAGAGACGGCAATCAAATCATCTGCACCGATTGAGGCCCCTACGCGAATATTTACCGTCTCTCCCTGTGAGAACCCGTCGTTATCTACAATTACCTCCTGCTGGAAAGATGTAATATCTCCCGTTTTACAATTTGGGAACCAATAGTGCTTTAGTCTGCCATAGGAGCCGTTCTCGGATGGTAGGGTGTATGTTGGTTCAAAGACAATCAGATGGACAATACCCTCGGAGTCCATAAGAATATTTCCCGGTCTTGAGGTGTTGAAGCTCGTCCCCTTTTGCCAGGCCCCCTCGCCCTCCTTCCGGTAGATGGCAATTTTTGAAGGGTTGGTAGCATTTGGGTTGGGGTTGTTGTCTATGTTCTCATTTTCCACAACATACATATAAACAGTGCTACCATACCTCACAATTTTGCTCTGATTGTACCCCCACCAAGTGCCGTTTGGCCCGTGATTCTTACTTCCCGGAATCTGCTCCGAAAAAACAGCAACAGACGAAACCTCGATTTTTTCACAACCTCCAATAAGTAAAAGAGTTAATAGGCATAGAACACGGTTCAGAAAAACTATTGTTGCAGATTTTCTGGTCATAGTTGTCTTGGTTTCCATAAAAAATTAATTTAAAGATATCACAGCTTCTTAGTGATCTTTTTGGATCCGAATTCATTGCAGGTTGCCCTTACAGTGACATTGCTTCCGTTTACAATTTCCGAAATAATTAATTCTGCTGTTTCTCCCTTTTTGTCGGACTGTTTTAGAAATTTTAGCGATTTTACCTCTTTGCCGTTTACCTCAACTGAAATTAAATCAATATAATGTTTTTCGATATTTTGAACAGGGTGAAAAACTTCAATTTTAAGTGTTTTATTTTCCGAAGTATAAGTAATAGCAATCTTTTTAGGAGGGTCAGCTTTTACAATAAGTGAGAGAAAAAGGCAAACAGACACAGATAGTATAAGTTTTTTCATTGAAATCTGTTATTAAATGATTAAGCGAAAAAGTGGAAGTAACACATAACGAAACCGTGAATGAAAACGGCCATAAACCCGACTACTCCAATACGTTTATGCACCCGATATTTTGCTTTTATTTTAATAATTCTTAATCCCGTGAGAAATGAAATTAAAAACAGAAAGAATCCGGTAATACCTAAGTAGAGTGATAGATTATAGATTATCTCTTCCATAAAAGTGGAGTAATATGGTGTTTAAAAATGGATAACAATCATAGATGCGAAAAACGAACCATATCCAATGTAGGCAGCACCTCTATGATAAGGCTTTAACTTTGGATTGTTCTCAATCATCCCGCTTAAAACATTTGTGGCTATCATACTGGATAGATGAACAACTGCCAGGTATTTGTGAAGCTTAAATGTGCTGAACCCTTTTGACCCGTAATTTATCCTGGGAGGAGCAAACAGGGCAAGTCCGGCAGATGAGAAGTACCCGATGTTTACAGCACCGGCTAAACCCTCGTGAAGCTCTTTTAAATCGGAATGCCCTCTATAAAGCCTCTCTCCCACAATTCCCTGAGCCACCATACCGGCAAGTGTTGCGTAACCAATATAACGGTGAGCCTTAAACATTTTTTCACGGATATCTTGTTCATAGTTCCGACTCTCCTTCGAGAGCTCAAACTTTTTCATCTTCCGCATAAGACCATCTCTTCCCCACAGAATTTTTTGGGTTATTAAATATTTTTCAGGGAGTAATTTCTGGACATCTTCTTGAGGCAAGGAAGCATTATTAACTTCAATAATTGTTTGTGCAAGAGAGGAGCTCGATATAAAGATAAAGAGCAGCAAATAAAAAAATGAGATTTTAAATAAATTCATTTCTCGAAATGTTAAATATTGATTAAATGTAGATATAAATATTCGTTTATTTGATTCCCTAAATCTTTTTTTGATCAGGCACTCTTCTTTTAAAGAGGAGAGTGATTGATAAAGCTGCTAATGCTGCTATTACAGATCCAAAATAAAACGGGACAGCAGAGCTTATGTTGTCGTATAATAATCCTGCTATGCTGTTAAATCTGCCGAACATAAAATAGACAAACGAATAAACTAGATATCCTGCAAATGTTAATCTCTCTCGACCAATTCTGTCCGACATTTTGCTGATTGGAGTGGCAAAAATTACTGAAACAAATATAAAGATCATATAGATGGAGATGTCTTAGATGCCCCTATTGAGAGCAAAAAAAGCGTCATTACACTATATATCATCTTTGTGGATGTAACAGTAAAGAAACTGGTCAATCCGGTAAAGAATACATTCCGCTCAAGCCCGAAATATTTTTTAATTATCATTTAATGAACTCTCTGAGCTCTTTGCCCAAACGGAACATTTTTTCGATAGTCTCCTTATCAAGAACCCAGTTTTGAGGGTTTAAAATGGCCACGAAATTTTTTCCGTTAAGGCCGGGGACAAAATCAACCCTAGGCTCGTTAACGGATACCCTCATTGCGGGAGATATATCCAGCGCTTCAAGAACCGTGTGCCCGGCCATTGTTCCCGAAAACAGTTCAAAAGCAGATCCCCCGTCATCTCCGGAGATGACAACTTTTGATAAAAACCCGGGCTCTTTTTTCCCGATGTTTTTGATTGCAGATATCAGGTTAAGGTTATCCAGGATATTCTTTTTTCTAATATAGAACTTGTGGGAGTATTTTGAAGAGATTGGGATAAATATTCCGCAAAAAACCGAGTACTCACCAATTGCATAATATGGATCGCTAAGCCATACAAAATAACAACTCTCCCGGTCGCTATCCGGAATTATTGCGTATGATTTGTATCTCTCGATTTTTCGGTATGAAGATAACGGATACCTCGATTCGTCAGATTCAAACTCTCTGTTGGTTCGCTTTGCAAAATCCCGCAAAAGCTCTATTGCTGCCCTATCTTCCATAATTTATTATTGAGGTTATGTCTCATAAGCTATCTCTACTGCTTTTTTTGCGTGAATTATTGTGGTATCAAATACCGGAATAGAGAGGTCATTCCGGTTGATGAGCAGGCCAATTTCGGTGCACCCGAGAATCACTCCCTGAGCCCCCAACTCATTCCACCGATAAGTCCAATGATTTTCATCAGTCATATCTCCTCCTCATATCTTCATAAACCAAAGTCGGTTTGGTCAACTCACTCCATCCGGAACCCTCCCAGGTTTTAAGCTTGTCGTGAACTATGAAATATTTTTGAGGAATGGGGTGAGTTCCAATTACAACAGGAACATTATAACGGCTTTCGATAAAGTTTTTAAAATATCGGATACGAGTACAAGGCGGGTAACCAACCACCATACCGGTTGCCAGATGTATTGCCTCTGCTCCGTTTTTAATCATCTCTTCGGGTGCATACTCAATATTACCACCCGGACAACCTCCGCAGCTGGTGTAACCAACAACCTCCAGAGGGGTATCTTTACTGTAGATGCTAAAGGCCCCCTCCCTGTTTTGCACCGCGCGGAAACATTTCCCGCCGGCGCAGGTTTTGTAGCGATCGCAAATAAAAATTCCAATTTTCATAGAATCTCTTGGCAAGGTTAATCCTTTTTCTTCAGTGGAAGCACACCGGCGAGATCGCCAATAATGTTTACCAGTTCGCTGCCGGTTGGGACAACAATTTTGCTGTTATTTTGAAGAGCTGCCTCTACAGTTTCTAGTTTTTTCATTAACTGAGCATTTCCGACGAAATATTTATCGGCTGCCTCATTCACAAGTTTGATAGCCTCGGCCTCGCCCTCTGCGTGAAGAATCTTTGACTGCTTGTAACCTTCTGCCTCTTTAATCTTGGCTCTCTTTATACCATCTGCAACAGTCTCTGCTGCTGTGGCCGAGTCAATTGCGGCAATCTTTTCGTTCTCTGCCTTAACAACCTTGTTCATAGTTTCCTGAACATCTTTTGGAGGGTCTATCTGCTTAAGCTCTGTACGAACAATCTCGATTCCCCATCCCTTTGTCTCAAGGTGAAGAGTTTTGTAAAGCTCTGCGTTGATTTTACCCCTTTCGCTGTTTGCAGATTTTAGGGTTAGTGTACCGATTATGTTACGAAGAGTTGTTCTGGCAAGGTTAACTATTTGCCATTTGAAGTTGTTTACATTATATATTGAGCCTTTAACGCTATCTTCATCAGACTTAACCCGGAAGTAAACCTGTGCATCTACGCTGGCGTTCAAGTTATCGTTGGTTATAATCTCCTGAGGATCTGCATCAATCATCTGCTCAGTAACATTAACCACATAAATCTTGTCAATAATTGGAATTATCCAGTGAAAACCCGGCCCGGCAAATTTTGAATATTTACCAAGTCTCTCAATAAGACCTCTTTGTGTCGGCCTTACAATACGAATCCCTGCGAATATAAGTAGAACCGCAGCGGCAATAATTAAATACCAATAACTTTCCATAATAGTGTAATATTTTTTATAAAGGTATGTTTTTTATTGACTTGTTATCGAATAATTACAATATTTACATCGCAACAAAAGGGATACTGTTTTAAACTGTTAAAAAACCGCAGGGAGATCGTATACATAGAATGGGTTCTCATCGTTTACGGAAGCAAGGTAAAGTTTTGTTTCTGATTCATTAATGCAAAAATAGCCCCAGTGATCCAACCTGAATTTTCTGACAAGATTTCCGTTCCAGTCGTATTGTTCGACAAATATGTAATCTTTACCCAACTTAAAATCATTACCAACATCAATGGGTGTTCTACCGCTGTATAAAAAATAGACATAATTTTTCTGAGCAGAAATACCCCAGTAATGGGTAATATTATCGGGGCCTAAAGTACGGATTACATCTTTTGTCTCATTCTCCGGTGCTCTGAAATGTACGATTCTGCTGTTAGTACCGTCAAGTTGGGTGAAAATAATTTTTTTATAGTATTTATATGCGTATACCATTCTATTTCGTTCCCGGTTAATACCAAAATCCCCTATATATGTTGCCCATCCGCTGTGTCCTTTTAGAAAAGAGAGATTAAGTATAGGAGAAACTTCAGTTTGATTGTTGGTGAAATTCAACCTAAAAATCTCTTTTCCTCTTTTTGTAGATTCAACATACATAAAGCTGGAATCGGAAAGAAAAGCGACCTCTCTGTTGTCATAAGGATTATTGGTAAAAGGGAAGGGTACTTTTTCCTTTTTAATATTAAGATCCTTACCGAGAGAATAGATATTGCTTTTATTTAATATTAGACACGTAGAAGATGAGTTGGTTCCGGAAACAAGTTTTGGATAAAGAAATTCATCTGGGCCGTTACCAATATTACCAAATGATTTAATATAATTAAAACCGGGCAACGAAAACAGCATAAAAGACTGATAATTATGTCTGTTTTGAACTATAAGAATAGTGTCATTAACCATCATTTTGGTTTCTGAAACTTTAAAAATAATATTCACAGGTTTTGATTCTCCTTTAAGCTCTATGACTTCACCAAAATCATCCTCTTCAAAAAAGAACTCTCCTGTAACCAGAGGTTTGGTTATAACCGGATTTTCGACAATAATTTCTTTTTTAACATTCCCGTTCCGGCAAGAAAAGATTAAAACCAGAACAGTCATAACAAAGAGAATTTTTTTCATTGAGTTATTGTTTTAAAAATGTATTTTGTAATTTGTTTTAGGTAAATTTAAACCTTGATTCCTGATTTGATTTCAACAACAGATGCTATGCAATTATACAAGTATAATTAAGGATATAATATTCAAATATAATAAAATAGCAAGTATGAAAATAAAAAGATTAAGAATTTTGAATAGAAGAAATTCAATCTCTATTATTTTGGGCGGAATTCTTTTGGTTGCAATATTGTCCTGCGGCAAAGTGATGATTACGGGAAGGAGTCAGATGCTTCTTTTTAGCCAGGGGGAGCTCACATCTCTAAGCAACCAGGCCTACACAGAGATTATGAGTAAAAGTGAACCCTCAACCAACGGTTCTCATATAAAAATGGTAAACAAAGTGGGGCAGGATCTCACTAAGGCGGTTGACAGATATGTCAAAGAGAAAGGGTGGGAGAAATCGCTGGAGGGGATTTCCTGGAAGTTTGATGTAATAAAGAGCGATCAGGTAAACGCATTTTGCCTGCCAAATGGTAATATTGTTTTCTATGAGGGGATAATGAAGATTACAAACACTCCCGACTTGGTTGCAGTTGTTATGGGTCACGAGATTGCCCACGCCCTTGCCAAACACGGTAATGAGAGAATGAGTCAGGAGGCTCTTGTCGGGGTTGCCGGCCAGGCACTCAATGCATATCTGGGAAGCGAGAGCGAAAAGACGCAGATGTTGTTTGGGCTGGCTTTTGGAGTAGGAACACAACTTGGGGTGCTGCTCCCATACTCAAGAAAACACGAATATGAGGCAGATAGACTGGGATTAATAATAATGGCAATGGCCGGATATGATATAAATGTAGCCCCGGGCTTCTGGGAGAAGATGAGTACCGGCGGCGGAAGCAAAATGGAGTTCTTTAGCACTCACCCATCTGACGCCAACAGGATTGCCCAAATTAAAAAGGTGTTGCCGGAGGCGGCAACCTATGCCCCTGCCAGGTAATTTATCTGCAGGGTATAACTGACTAAGATAAAAACTATGAGCAACTCTCAAAAAATAGGGCACCAATTATTGATTAATTATCTGCCCGGTCTTATTTTGATTTTTTCCGCTCTCTTCTATCTGGTAACCGAGTTGGTCACCACCAATCTTTTTAACCGCTATGTTTTTGGAATTCTCATAGTACTTATGGTGCAGATGCTCCTCAACAGGTTCTGGCTGGATTTAATAGTGGGGTCGTTGATCCTGGTGGCTTGCTCCTACTTCTCACTGGCCTTAATCTCCGATGTTTTTAAGTATAATGAATTTACATCCAAAATACTATCCTATTTCGGATTTGGATTTGCACTAATAATTGTCTACTCATTATCTGCCGTTGCAATGCTTTTTAAGCGCTCTATTGTGAAACATTTTTTTGCGGATAAGGAATAGGGCGAGCAGATTTATTATATTTGCGGGTTATTTAAATGTAAGCAAATATTATATGTACAGAACACACACTTGCGGAGAGCTACGCATAAGTAATGCAGGTCAACAGGTCACTTTAGCCGGATGGGTTCAGAGAATCCGTAAAATGGGGGGGATGAGTTTTATAGACTTGAGAGATCGTTACGGGATAACACAACTTGTTGTTGACGACAGCATCAGCCACGAGCTCAATGAGGTGGCCGAGAAACTGGGACGCGAATATGTGATACAGGCAATCGGCGTGGTTGTAGAGAGGAGCAGTAAGAATGCCAAGATGCCAACAGGAGATATAGAGATTAAGATATCTGCAATAAATCTGCTTAACGCATCTGTTACGCCTCCCTTTACAATTGAAGATGAGACCGATGGCGGTGAGGAGATCCGTGCAAAATACCGATATATAGATCTTCGCCGTAACCCGCTCAAAAGGGCACTTGAGTTGAGGCACAAAATGGCTCAGGAGACTCGTAAATATTTGGACAGCATAGGTTTCATAGAGATAGAGACTCCGGTTTTAATAAAATCCACACCAGAAGGGGCGCGCGACTTTGTTGTTCCGTCAAGGATGAATTCCGGGGAGTTCTACGCTTTGCCACAAAGCCCTCAAACCTTTAAACAACTTTTAATGGTTGCCGGATATGACAGATATTTCCAGATAGTTCGTTGTTTCCGTGACGAAGATCTTCGTGCAGACAGGCAGCCGGAGTTTACTCAAATTGACTGTGAGATGTCTTTTGTAGAGCGCGAAGATATCCTCAACACCTTTGAGGGGATGACCAAGGCTCTTTTCAAAAATGTTCTGGGTCTTGAGTTTGCAGATTCATTCCCAAGAATCTCCTACTCAGACGCAATGAAATATTACGGGTCAGACAAGCCGGATATCCGTTTCGGAATGAAGATAGCGGAGCTCAAAAACATTTCCGGCAAAAAAAGCTCTGCGACAGATGGTGATTTACAGAGTGAGGCAGAAGATTTGGTTAGTGGGAAAAGCTTCCCTGTGTTTGACTCTGCTCAATATGTTGCCGCCATATGTGTCGAGGGTGCGGCATCCTACACCCGTAAACAGTTGGACGAACTTACTGAATGGGTTAAACGCCCCCAGATAGGTGCAAAAGGGCTTGTTTATATAAGGGTTGCACAAGATGAAATCAAATCTTCGGTAGATAAATTCTATACACCGCAAGATCTATCTGCAATTGCAAATAGAATGGAAGCAAAGGTTGGGGATCTTATTCTCATCCTGGCGGGAGATAAAAAGGGGACTCAGCAGGCGTTGGGAACACTTCGGATAGAGATGGGTAACCGCCTTGGTCTTCGCAGGAGTGACCACTATGCACCACTTTGGGTTTATGATTTTCCACTTTTAGAGTGGGACGAAGAGAGCCAGCGTTTCTACGCTATGCACCACCCATTTACCTCACCTAAGCCGGAGGATATGGATAAGTTTTACAGCAACAACAGAGAGGATATTGCAGATGTTGCTGCCAATGCATACGACTTTGTGTTAAACGGAACCGAGATTGGCGGAGGATCTATTCGGATTCACGACTCTGCTGTTCAGAAAAGGATGTTCGAAGTTCTGGGCTTCTCTTCCGAAGAGGCAGATTATAAATTCGGGTTTATCATAAATGCATTTAAGTTTGGCGCACCGCCTCACGGTGGAATTGCGTTTGGGTTTGACCGTTTTTGCGCACTCTTTGGAGGTCAGGAGACTATACGCGACTATATTGCCTTCCCGAAAAACAATGCCGGACGCGATGTGATGCTGGATGCACCCTCAAAAATTGACGAATCTCAAATGGACGAACTCTTTTTGAAGAGTACAGTGAAGAGATAGTGCCAAGTTGACAAATTGATATTACCTGAGCCTGCATTTTTTTAAGATATTATTGAAGGAACTCCAATATAAAACATAAATATGGGACTGCTCTTTTTCTATTTAATTCTTGCACTGTCGGTCTCTTTCCTCTGTTCGGTGATGGAGGCGGTCTTGCTTACAACGCCAATGTCATTCATCTCTATGAAGGAGAGTGAAAATGACAAGTCGGCCTCAATTTTTCGTAAGCTTAAGCAAAATATAGACAGGCCACTATCTGCAATTCTCTCATTAAACACCATTGCACACACTGTTGGTGCTGCAGGGGTGGGAGCCCAGGCGGCAGTTATTTTCGGGGATGCCTACTTTGCGATCATATCGGCAATACTTACACTTCTAATACTTGTCTTTTCGGAGATTCTTCCCAAGACTATTGGCTCCTACTACTGGAAATCCATTGCTATGGCTTCGGGCAGAATCATTAATACTATGGTATATATTACCTATCCTCTGGTTGTTATTTCGGAGATGTTTACAAAGATAATCTCGGGAGGCAGCAGCGGTGAGCCCACTGTGAGCAGGGAGGAGTTCTCGGCAATCGTTAATATTGGAGAGCAGGAGGGTGTGATTGGAATATCTGAGAGCAGAATAATTCAAAATCTAATAAGGCTTCGCAACATTAAGGTGGAGGATGTGATGACGCCTCGGGTTGTTGTCGAGACAGCACCGGAAGATATGACCATAGATGAATTCTATAAAGTTAAAAGCTATAGGGGCTTTTCCCGTATTCCGGTCTACTCGTCTCAAAGCAAGGAAGATATTACAGGCTTTGTCTACAGGCAGGATGTCACCGAAAATCTTGCAAATGACAACTTCGGAATCACACTGGCATCAATTAAAAAACCAATAACCGTTGTGCCAAATATGCAGCCCATTACAGTGTTGTGGGAGAAACTTCTATCTCAAAAGTCACACATAGCTATTGTGGTAGACGAGTATGGCGGCTTGGAGGGGGTAGTTACCCTGGAAGATGTTATAGAGACCATTCTGGGTCTCGAGATTATGGATGACCGTGATGTTAATGCAGATATGCAGCAGTTCGCACGCGAGCGCTGGAGCATTCGACTCAAGAAATATAAAGAGTTGGCAGATCAGGACAATCTAACTACCCCACCGGAAAAGTTATAATCTATAACCTTTCCGGTAATAGGGTCGTCTGGTATTATTCAAGAATCGCGATAAGCTTTTCGGCCAGTTTGTGGAAACTTTTTCCATCTTCCCTATCCAGCAGAGCAATTGGCTCTCCCTCATCTCCACTTTCGCGAATACTTTGGATAAGAGGAATCTGTCCAAGCAGGGGCACATTAAATTTTTTGGCCATTATTGCACAGCCATCTTTACCAAAGATATAGTATCTGTTTTGAGGCAGCTCTTCGGGTGTAAACCAGGACATATTCTCCACAAGACCCAGAATCGGTTTATCTATACTCTTGGAGCGGAACATATTTATCCCCTTCTCTACATCTGCAAGAGCAACCGGCTGCGGGGTACTCACAACAATTGCTCCGGAAAGCGGAATATCTTGAACCAGAGATATATGGATATCACCTGTTCCGGGAGGAAGATCTATCAGCAGAAAGTCAAGTTCACCCCATTGAACCTGAAGAATCATCTGTTTTAAGGCGTTGCTGGCCATAGGACCTCTCCAGATAAGAGGTTGGTCGGGTTTAGAGAAGTATCCGATGGACATCCATTTAACCCCGTACTTCTCAATAGGGATAATCATCTCTTTTCCGCTTGAGTCATCTACCTGGGGATGTTCAAACTCTGTATCTGTCATCTTGGGAACAGAGGGGCCGTATACATCTGCATCGGAGAGCCCGACACGAAACCCTGCCTTGGCAAGCGCAATTGCAAGATTGACTGCAACTGTAGATTTTCCCACGCCACCCTTACCACTGGCTATTGCAACTATATGACGAACACCGGCAAGTGCCTCCTGGCCCAGAGCCACAGTTTGTCGTTTTTGAATTTTGCGCTCTCTCACCAACTCCATTATGGCTATCTTGAACTCCTCATTTGGGAAGGCTTTTCTAACAGCCTCTTCACAACTCTTTTTGATTGAAGAGGAGAGTGCGTCCGGAGAGGGGAAGACCAGCTTAAACCGTACCTTGCCATCCTCAATCTTTATATCCTCAACCATTCCCAATGTTACTACATCTATCTCCTTAACCGGGTGTTGCACACTCCGAAGAGCCTCCTCTACTAATTTTATGTCCATAAAAAGAATTTTACATATTAACAATAAACCCGTAAAAAGGTTGCCCTGACAGGGTTTTTAATAAAACATTTTACAAAAAGAGGCCGCCACAAGGCCGCCTCTTATGAATCTTACTATCTAATAAACTCTGTTTGATTAGTCGACAAATCTTATTTTACAATTGTCATCTCATCAATCAGATGTTTTGCGTTGCCATATTTTTCTACGATGAAAAGGACATAGCGGATATCTACGTTGATACATCTTTGTAGCGTTGGTTCAAAGATAATATCGCCGCTCATTGCCTCCCAGTTTCCGTCAAATGCGCAACCGATAAGTTCTCCTTTTGCATTAAGAACAGGACTTCCGGAGTTCCCGCCGGTGATATCGTTGTTGGTAAGAAAAGCAACAGGAAGCTCTCCATTGGCCATTGCATACTGGCCATAATCTTTAGCTTTATAAAGCTGCTTTAGCTTCTCGGGAACCACAAACTCCCAGTTGTTTGGATCCTCTTTCTCCATTACACCTTTTAGGGTTGTAACGTGTTCGTAAAGAACGGCATCTTTTGGAGAGTAGTTAAGAACTTGTCCATAAGTCAAACGCATTGTCGAGTTTGCATCCGGGTACATTGCGGCTCCCTTGTTCATCTCAAGCTGGCCTGCGATATAGGCTTTCTGCCCCTCAAAATAGTTGGCATTAGCAGCACCAATAGCAAACTGAAATTTAGGCATCAGGCTAAAGATGCTCCTTCCAACCTCCAGTGCCGGGTCGCTAAGAATCACCTCCGGAGCGGCAGCGAGAGCTTTGTCAATCTTCTCTTTTGAAGAGAAGATGGTTCTGTTGAACATATCATCTACAAAGGCATCTACATCTCCTCCGAATTTTGAATCTAACTCAGCAAAGAAGGATGGTCTTTCGGCTGCCTTTACTCTATCTCTGTAAACTTTAATAAGAGCCTTTGCAACCTTACGGTCTGTAGGCTCCGAGTAGTTAACAAAGAAGGCATTAATACGACCCTCCAGCCCTTTTGCGGCTCTCATTGCCTCATCTTTATCCCCTTTTGCTAAAGCAGCGGCAACCGGGGCATAGTGGTTTGCAACGGCAGTAACCTCTATATTCATAAGGGTCTCCTGGAGATATCTTGAGAGATAGATAAGCTCTGCTCTCTGCGCAACAGATGTGTTAATGTACTCCAGTGCCTTTCCGTATTTCTCAATACGCTTTTTATCTTTGGTTACCCACTCTGTAAAGGCCTTCTCCTCATTAGCGCGACGCTCCTGAACATTAAGCTTGGCAAAGGTTTCGTTCATTCCCATCGCTTTTTTCCAGAAGTTGGAAGAGCCTGCATATTTACTTGAGTACTGCAGACGAACCTTAGGATCTGCAATCATATCCTCCATAAGTACATCCTGACGAATTCCTCTGGCGTAGATGGTTATTGCATTGATGATATCACTTGTCTCTTTGACTTCGGAGCTGGTCATAAAACGACTTGTTCTTCCGGGATAACCCAGTATCATTGCAAAATCGTTTTGCTCAACACCTTTAAGCGAGATAGTGAGGTGTTTCTTAGGAATATATGGCTTATTATCCGGAGAGTAGGCAGCAGGATTGTTGTCTTTATCTGCATATACACGGAAGATAGAGAAGTCTCCTGTATGCCTTGGCCACATCCAGTTGTCTGTATCTGCACCGAATTTACCGATTGATGATGGGGGAGCACCAACGAAACGAACATCGTTAAACACTTTTGAAACGATGAGATAGTGTGCGTTTCCACCATACATAGATGCAACTTTGGCAGTAAGATATTTGTTGTCGCCAACCGCTTTTTTTATAAGCTCATCGGTAACATTTTTTATTGCCTGTTGTCTCTCACTATCTGTCTTTGCGCTCTTTGCCGCCTTTTCCAGATCTTTTGTTATATCTGTAAAACTCTCAAGGAAAGTTACGGCAAGACCCGCAGCAGGGAGCTCCTGAGCACGACTCATCGCCCAGAACCCGTGTTGCAGATAGTCATTCTCTACAGTACTAAGTCTCTGAATATTTCCATAGCCACAGTGGTGGTTGGTAAGAACCAGCCCTTCACCGGAGATAATCTCACCGGTACAGCCACCGCCAAAATGGACGATTGCATCCTTTAGACTTGTGTTGTTAATGTCATAGATCTCTTTTGCAGTAAGTTTAAGTCCCAGTTCGGACATCTTCTTCATATTGAGCTTCTCAATCAACGGAAGCAGCCACATTCCTTCATCGGCTCTCATCGGGCTCAAAGAGAGGAGGATGGCAATTAAAATCAGCAAGCCTGTTTTTTTCATTTTTTATTCTTAATTTTACTTGGTTTGTTTTTTACTTAAAGACAAAGATAAATAAATATGCCAACTAAAGTTCTCATCATAGTTGATAAATTCAAAGGCAGTCTCACTGCCAGAGAGGCCTCTGCAGCTATCTCCACCGGAATGAGAATGCATCTGCCCGATATAGATATAGAGCAGATACCTCTTGCAGATGGAGGAGAGGGGACAATTGAGGCAGTTGAGCATTTGGGAGACGAGAAGCTCTTTGTCTCTGCAGTAGATCCGCTGGGTCGTAAGATAGAGGTTCCGGTGCTCAGGACAGGCAATAAAGTTCTTTGTGAGATGGCAAAATCTACAGGTCTCACTTTTTTATCAAAACAGGAGAGAGATCCCCTTAAAACCAGCAGCTATGGTCTGGGGATGGTAATCAAAGCAGTAGCCACACGCGGATACTCCAATATTTTAATGGGAATAGGAGGGAGCTCCACAAATGATGCAGGTGCAGGTATGCTGGAGGCGCTTGGGTATGTTTTTATTGACAAAGAGGGAAACCCAGCAAAGAGCGGGCGTTATATGACAGGAGGGGAACTTTTAAATATAGCAGGTATAGATGACTCCTCGGTAGAGCCATATATCCGTAACCTCAAGATAGAGGTGGCGTGTGATGTTAACAACCCTCTCACCGGAATTTACGGGGCTAGCAGAGTGTATGGGCCACAAAAAGGAGCCGGTCCGCAGGATGTGGCGATTCTGGAAGAGGGGGTACAAAACTTTGCCAGATTATCTGCAAGATATTTGGGTTATGACCACTCAGATAATCCCGGAGCGGGTGCTGCCGGGGGAGTCGGTTTTGCCCTAAACGCCTTTTTAAATGCGACTCTTCTGAGCGGATGGAGAGTGCTTTTTGATTTTATGAAAATTGAAGACAGGGTAGAACAGGCAGACCTTGTTATTACCGGAGAGGGTCGTGTAGACGGACAGAGTATTTCAGGAAAACTTTTGGATGGTGTGGTTGAGATATGCCTTAAGCACAGGAAAAGATTGTGGATAATTTGTGGAGACAACCAGCTCACAAACAGAGAGCTGGAACGAATTGGAGTAGAGCGGCTCTTCTCGGTATCACAGTTTGAACCCTCAAAGGAGAGGGCAATAGCCAATGCAAAGAGCCATATTGAAAAAATTTCACAACTTGCTGCAACTTTTTTAAAGTAACTTCTGTCTAACAGGCAAACAACTTAAAAATTACAATTATGGATTTGGAAGGAATTTTCGCAATCGTCAGCCCTTTTATAACAGCAATTTCAATTATTCTTATTGTTTTTATAGTAAAGCTAAAAAGGGACAAATCAAGGAATGAAGTAATACTCAAAGCCTTGGAGCATGGAGTAGAGTTGTCGCCAGAACTACTCAAAACAGATACAGAGCAGAAAAAAAGAGACCCCTTAACATCAGCTCTGGTAACAATAGGGGTTGGAATAGGACTTTTTATTTCACTGTATCTCTTCTTTGACCAACTTAAATTTGCGGCGTTTGGATTAATCCCGCTGTTTATAGGGCTGGGTCAGTTAGCAGGGTATCTTATCAATAAAAACAAAGGAGAGACAAAAATATAACCGATCTGCAAAAGTTTAGTAAATACCCCGGATGACAAGAGCAGAGTTTGAACAACAGGTAAGATTGAATCAGGAGCCGTTAAGGAGGTTCCTGATCAACCTCTGCTCCGGAGACTCATCACTGAGTGACGATATCGCACAAGAGGCATTCATAAAGGCGTATCTAAACTTAAACTCTTTCAGCGGGAAGTCAAAGTTCTCTACCTGGCTCTTTAGAATAGCATACAACTGTTTTTGTGACAACAAGAGAGCCTCATCAAGATACAACACGGTAGAGCTGAACGACACAAAACATTTTGCAAATGAGAGTACAGACTCAAAATATATGAACCAGGAGCTCTATATGGCACTCTCAAAATTGAATGAAAACGAAAGAAGTTGTATCTTGCTCTTCTATATGGAGGATAAAAGTATTAAAGATATTTCGGAGATAACTGCAATAAAGGAGAACACAATAAAATCACACCTATCAAGGGCAAAGACAAACATATCGCAACATTTAAAAAGTATAGGTTATGAAAGATGATAATATAAAGAGGTTTTTTGATGACCACAAACAGAGCATCGCAGACGAGGGGTTCTCTCAAAGACTATTTGCAACCCTGGATTGTCTGCCGGAACCAAAACAGGAGAGAGATAAAAGCAAGATAGTTATGCTACTATTTACACTTTTCGGGTTTATTCTTTTTGTGTTTTTAGGTGGATATGGAGAGCTCATTAAGGGGCTTGTCTCTATAGGAGATGTAGTTGCCAATTTTTCACTTTTATCACCTGAGATTGTAGTTGCCGTACTTTTTACGCTTTGCTCAGTTTTTGCAGTCGGTAAATTTGCAGTTGAATCCTAAATTCAATAGGTTCAACTATCACTAAAAGAGCTTGTAACTCAGCCTGTGGTGCTTTGTAGTTCCAAATTGTAGTATGGCCTCCTTGTGCTTTTTAGTCGGGTAGGCCATATTTTTTTCCCATCCGTATTGGGGAAACTCTTTCGCCAGAGCTCTCATATACTCGTCCCTGTAACACTTAGCCAGAACAGATGCTGCAGCAATAGAGGCATATTTTCCATCTCCGCCTATAATACAGGTGTGGGGGGTGTTGTTGTAGGTTAGAAACCTGTTGCCATCTACAAGGATATGTTCCGGAACAACTTTGAGTTTATCAAGTGCTCTCTGCATTGAAAGAATTGAGGCCTTTAGAATATTGATGCAATCTATCTCTTTTGCAGAAGCAGATGCAACTGCAAATGCAACGGCCTCTTTCTCAATTATTGGTCTCAATAAATCGCGGCTCTTTTCACTAAGTTTTTTGGAGTCATTTAACAGTGGGTGGTAAAAATCATTTGGCAAAATAACCGCAGCAGCAAATACAGGACCGGCCAGGCACCCTCTGCCGGCCTCATCGCACCCGGCTTCAACTTTTGTCTTGTCCAGATATTGTAATAGTGAGGTGACCATTATAGAATAATTTCACGCAATTTACATAAAAAATTATTCGCTTTGCAAGAGTTTAATAATCCGGATGCCGCTCTTTAAGAACCCCTATTATGCTCTCTTTGGTCTCCAGGTTTGCCTTAAGGATGTTGATCTCTCCCTCTTTCTCGGCCATTTGAATTTTGTGTGATGTTTTGAGAGAGAGAATCTTTTCGTTGAACTCAAGTTCAAGCTGCTCAATTTTTTTTAAATACTCCTCGCCGGACATTACACCAAACAGAAGAGACTCTAGCGGAATCTTTAAAATTGTGGCAATCTCCTCCAGACGGGGATTGATAAGAACTGTCGTGCCGTTCTCAATCTCCCGGTATGAATTGGCAGATATACCCAGAGATCCTGCCAGATACTCCTGAGTGTAACCAAGGGCTCTTCTCTCCCTCTTTATTCTCTCTCTTATGAGGTCACAATTCATACTCAACAAATATAATTTTATAATGCCACACCTGAATAACAACCAAAAGTTGTGTTAAAGTCAGGCGTAGGTTGGTGTTATTGTCAATTATCATTAGAATCAGATATATTTTGAACAGAATCAGATAAATTAGCAACTCTGAGTTGTATTTATAATGCCCGGGAGTTTACTTTTGCATAAAAAATTATGAAAGAATCAAACACCTTAAATCCAACAAAAAAGATTATTCTATCTTTTTACACAATTATGGAGGAGCGGGAGCTCTATTTGGATGAGAATTTCTCCGACAAGTCGCTTGCCTCATTGTGCGGCTGCTCTCTAAAGGAGCTTGATCGCTTCTCCCTGGAGGAGTTTGGGCTCACTGCAAGCGGGATAATCTCTATGTACAGAGAACAGCATTGCTGATTGAATTATTTTTTCTAAATTTGATGTTCTATTCTTAAAATATAGTAACTAATATGTAACACGAAACAAATATGAAAGTCTATCCCACTCAAAACATCCGCAACGTAGTCCTGATAGGAAATACGAAATCCGGTAAAACTACCCTTGCGGAAACTATGTTGTTTGAAGGTAAAGTGATTGATCGCAGAGGATCGGTTGAGGCAAAAACAACAGTCAGTGACAACACCGAAATTGAACAGATCTACCAAAGATCTATCTATCCTTCGCTCCTATACACGGAGTTTATGGATAATAAGCTAAATATAATCGATACTCCCGGCTCGGATGATTTTGTAGGAGGAGTAATCTCTGCCTTCAAGGTAGCAGATGCAGGTGTTATGATTATTAATGCACAACAGGGTGTTGAGGTTGGGACAGAGATTCTTTCGCGTTATGCAGAGAAGCACTCAAAACCGCTTATCATAGGAGTTAACCAGTTAGACCACGAGAAGGCAAATTGGGAGAGTACTCTGGAGTCAGTTAAGCAGACCTTCGGGAAAAAGGTTGTCGTAATACAGTTTCCTGTTGAGGTTGGTCCGGCCTTCAACTCATTTGTCGATGTTCTAAAAATGAAGATGTATCTCTTTAAAGATGAGAACGGAACCAGAGAGGAGCACGAAATCCCGGCAAACCTTAAAGATCAGGCAGATGAGTATCATCAAATACTTGCAGAGCTTGCTGCCGAAAATGATGAGGCCCTGATGGAGACATTCTTCGATAAAGGCGTTCTTACAGAGGAGGAGATAAGAAAAGGTCTCTCAATCGGGCTTGCGCAGTGCGAGATAATGCCACTTTTCTGTCTATCTGCCAAAAAAGATATAGGCGTAAAAAGATTGATGGAGTTTATCATTAATGTTGGGCCTAACCCGGACAAATACGATCAGAAGCTTAAAAACGGCGAGACAGTTCCTTGCAGCGTTAACGGACAGACCTCTCTATTTGTATATAAAACAGCAATAGAGCCGCATATCGGCGAGGTATCTTACTTTAGGGTTATGTCTGGGAAACTCACCGAGGCTATGGATGTGGTTAACCACGAAACCGGAACCAAGGAGAGAATCTCAACTATATTTGCTGTTGCCGGCAAGAAAAAAGAGAAACTTACAGAGATTGTTGCCGGAGATATTGGTTGCAGTGTTAAACTTAAATCAGTTAAGACTAACCAAACTCTAAACGCAGGTCCAAAAGAGTGGGCTTTTGAACCAATTGTGTTTCCTCCTTCAAAATTCAGAACAGCCATCAAGGCAAAGGTTGAGAAAGATGAGGAGAAACTTGGCGAACTTTTAAACAAAGCGCATTCGGAAGATCCTACCATCCGCGTAGAGTACTCAAAAGAGTTAAAACAGACAATCCTCAGCGGACAAGGTGAGCACCACATCAACATTCTCAAATGGCACCTTAATAACACACATAAAATAGAGATAGATTTGCTATCTCCAAAAATTCCATACAGAGAGACCATAACCAAAGTAGCGACTGCAGATTATCGCCACAGAAAACAGTCCGGCGGAGCAGGTCAGTTTGGGGAAGTTCACCTTCTTATAGAGCCGGTACTGGAGGGGGTTCCTGCAGGTAACAGGTTTAAAATAGATGGTAAGGAGCTTGTTCTTAACTTAAAGGGTAAAGAGGAGTTCACAATGGATTGGGGAGGCAAACTGGAGTACTACAACTGTATCGTCGGTGGTGCAATTGATGCCCGTTTTATGCCGGCAATTCTTAAAGGGGTTATGGAGAAGATGGAGGAGGGACCTCTAACAGGTTCTTACGCCCGCGATATTCGTGTCTTTGTATATGACGGAAAGATGCACCCGGTTGACTCAAACGAGATCTCCTTCAAACTTGCAGGTCGTAACGCATTCAAAGAGGCCTTTAAAAAAGCGGGACCAAAGATTATGGAGCCAATTTACAATGTAGAGGTACTTGTTCCAAGTGACTGTATGGGTGATGTTATGAGTGATCTTCAAAACCGCAGGGCTATGATAGAGGGGATGAGCAGTGACAAAGGATTTGAGATTATTAAAGCAAGAGTTCCACTGGCAGAGATGCACAAATACTCAACTACCTTGAGTTCTTTGACCTCGGGAAGAGCAACATTTACAATGACCTATGCAGATTACCAGCAGGTTCCTGCAGATGTTCAGGACAAATTGCTCAAAGAGTACGAGGCAAACGAGAAGGATGAGTAGCAGCTTTATGATAAAGGCTCAAAATATAAAGAAATCTTTTGGGAACCTTCTTGTTCTTAAGGGGATAGATTTTGAAGCCAAGAATTCCGAAGTACTAAGTATTGTTGGAGCAAGCGGGGCCGGAAAGTCCAGCTTGCTCCAAATTCTTGGTACCCTTTCCACCCCGGACTCCGGTAAAGTTTATATTGACGGTGTAGATGTATTTAATTTAAAATCTAATGCACTGGCAGAGTTCCGCAATAAAAGAATCGGGTTTGTTTTTCAGTTCCATCATCTTCTTCCCGAGTTTACCGCTATAGAGAATGTGGCGATTCCCGCTCTTATAGCTAATTCAAGTATGTCACAGGCGAGGGAGAGAGCAGAAGAGTTGCTCAGTTTTTTAGGACTTAAGGAGAGACTTACCCACAAACCATCTCAGCTTAGCGGGGGCGAGCAGCAGAGAGTTGCCATCGCACGGGCCCTGGTCAATAACCCTGCGGTTCTCTTTGCAGATGAACCCTCCGGGAATCTGGACACAAACACAAAAAGCGAGATCCACAAACTATTCTTCGATCTTAGAGACCGCTTTGGGGTGACCATCATTATCGTTACCCACGACAGAGAGCTTGCAAGGATGAGCGACAGGACTTTGGAGATGAAAGATGGAGAGTTTCTGCTTTAAACGATTTTCCGTCAGGCAGAGCAAATCTGCAATGAAGGTCAACACCGACGGAGTTTTACTCGCTGCCTGGGTAAGTATCAACAAACTAATAGCCTCACACAGCTTACAATCTACAGATGGTCCTGTTCAAATACTAGATATAGGAACCGGTACGGGTGTTATATCTCTTATTCTTGCACAGCGCCTGGAGAGTGGCCCCCCATTTAAGATAACAGCGATTGAGATTGATAAAAACTCTGCAGAGGAGGCGGCCCTAAACTTCTCGGAATCTCCCTGGAGCAACAATCTTTTCTCAAAAAACATATCGCTCCAAAGTTTTATGGAGCCGGAGCAGCAATCCAGCACGGAGAGATTTTCACTAATTCTCTCTAACCCGCCCTACTTCACACAGTCACTAAAAGCTCTCTCTAAAAGGAGGAGCGATGCAAGGCATAATGATGCGCTCCCGTTGCAGGATATCATAAGAGCCGCTAATCTTTTTCTTGAAGATAACGGAATATTGGCACTTGTGCTGCCGGTGAACGAAGGAGAGCAGATAATCTCTATAGCAAAGCAGATGTCACTCAACCTTGCACGGGTGTGCAGAGTTAAAACACTGGCCCATAAAAAGGAGAAGAGACTCCTTCTGGAGTTCACCAAATGCAACTGCGAAACATTGGAGCAGGAGCTTATAATTCAAGAAAAAGGCGGAGAGTACTACTCTCACGCCTACTGCTCTCTTGTAGAGAACTACTATTTAAAATTGTTTAAAACAGAGGGTACTGCATAAAGCAACCACCTCTTTACCAATATCTTATTTGTTAATAGGAACTGCCGGCGAAGCGCCACTCCGAAATTGACTTATCATCTTCATTCTAAACTGCTCTTCTGCAATATAGAGTCTTGCAACTTTTTCAACCGGAAGGATTTTAAAGAATCTATCGAAATAGGTTTTATGAATAGATCCCTCTGCGGCAACATTGTTTATAAACACCTCCATTAACTTCACAAGCTCCGGTTCGGTTTTTGGAGAGCCATCCTTTACATAGGCTGTTATCACCTTCATAGACTCCTGAGTTCTTCTCATAAGCATCTCCCGCTCTCTCCAATACTCATTGTAGAGAGGCCAGAAAGCCTCTGCCTCTTTTGGTGAGAGTTGTATTTCGGCAGTAAAGAATGCAATTTTTTCACTCTGTATCTGACGATATCTTTGACTCCTCTGGTGACCGGTAGGCTCATTCTGAGAAAAGCCCGCCAGTGCGAAAGAGAGAGAAATCAATAGTATAAATAATTTTTTCATAACAACTTGTGTTTTATTTCAAAATGTCCGGCAAATCTATTCGAGAGATGCCAGGGTTATAATATCTATGTTTTCGCTAATATAGGTAATTAGTTCAACTGAATCAATCTTATGATTCGCTGAAGTTGTGGTATCTCCTTCAAAATCAAAAAAGTCTACAAAAGTGGTTTTAAGGAAGCCCTCTTCCAGGTATTGTGAGTTGGAACTCAGTATTGTAACTTCCGGACCCTTAACTGTAGGAGAAAATAGCGAGAAAGCACCGTAAACTATAAAGAATATTATAACAAATGACGATACAAGTATTAATTGGGGCTTAGCAATACTCCATACACTTGAGTGACTCTCTCTGTTACCGGTAGAGATTCTCTCAGAAACAGAGCTCCTTACCTCAAGAAAATAGCCATCCGGAACTGTGAACGGATTCTCTTTCAGTTTGGGATTGTTAATATCAAATTTCTTTTTCATACCTCTTTGACTATAAAATTAACAAAAGGATTAAACAGACTCTCTTAATATATCCTGAATTTTTTGAAAAGCGTGGTGATAAGATGCTTTAAGTGCCCCTACAGATGTTCCCAGGATTTCGGAGATCTCTTCGTATTTCATCTCTTCGTAGTAACGCATTGTAAAGACAACTCTCTGTTTATCCGGAAGTTTCATTATTGCCTTCCGAAATATTCGCTGAGCTTCGTCTCCATTGAAGAAGGGATCTGCCTCCACTTGATTCTCCACCTGTTTGGAGTAGTCGCTCAGTGAGAAAAAAGCTCTTAATTTTGACCTTTTCAAAAAAGTGAGGGTCTCATTTGTTGCAATCCGGTACAACCAGGTGTATAGACGAGACTCTTCACGAAACTGAGGGAGTGCTCCCCACGCTTTTATGAGAGAGTTCTGGAGTATATCATTTGCATCTTCGTGCGAACCTGCAAGTTTACGGATGTGCCAGTACAATCTCTCACTGTATTTGTCCACGATAAGGTTAAAGGCGTAGTTCTCCTTTCCCTGCTCTCTGTATAACGCCAAGAGATCCTTATCGTCCATTATTAATTAGTTGTCAATTACTTAGAAAGCGCTAACTTCTTTGCAATAACTCTTTTAACTGCATCTGCAATGTTAATTGAAGATAGCTTATACTCCTTTAATAGCTCTGCCGGCTCTCCGCTCTGCCCAAAAAGATCATCCACTGCAACAAACTCTGTCGGGGTTGGAAGCTCTTTCGCAAGAAATGCTGCAATCAATTCTCCCATCCCGCCCGCAATAAGGTGCTCCTCTGCTGTGACAACAGCTCCTGTCTTTGCCGCTGATTCTAAGACTGCTTTCTTGTCCAAAGGTTTAATCGTATGGATGTTTATTACCTCTACGCTGATACCCTCATCTTCCAGCATACCTGCTGCAACTATCGCCTCCCAAACCAGGTGGCCTGTGGCAAAAATCGTTACATCACGGCCTTGCGCCAGTGTGATCGCTTTACCAATCTCAAACTTTGCATCTGCAGGGGTAAAGTTGGGAACTGATGGGCGGCCGAACCGAAGATAGACCGGTCCGTGATGCTTTGCAATCTCTATTGTGGCCGCTTTTGTCTGATTATAGTCACACGGATTAATAACCACAAGGTTCGGGAGCATTCTCATCAACCCTATATCCTCCATAATCTGGTGAGTGGCACCATCTTCGCCAAGAGTAATCCCTGCGTGAGATGCGCATATCTTAACATTTGTCTCGGAGTAGGCAACACTCTGGCGTACCTGATCGTAAACCCTGCCTGTGGCAAACCCCGCAAAAGTTCCCGCATAGGGAATCTTTCCCGAGAGCGCCAGCCCGGCAGATGTTCCTATCATATTTGCCTCTGCAATCCCGCACTGAATAAATCTATCCGGAAACTCGGCGGCAAATGCCTCCATCTTAAGAGAACCGGTAAGGTCTGCACAAAGTGCCATTACATCTGCATTCTCGCGTCCAACCTCAAGTAACCCTGCGCCAAAACCAGACCTGGTATCCTTATTGCCTGTGTTTATGAATTTTTCTGTTATTTTCATTGTAACTCTGTATTAATCAATTAAAAATCTCCAAGAGTCTCCTTTAGTTGACTAAGTGCATTTGCAGTCTGCTCACTATTTGGAGCCTTACCGTGCCAGTGGTGCGTACCCTGCATAAAGTCCACCCCTTTTCCCATATCTGTCTTCATAAGCAGCATCTTTGGTTTTCCGTCACCGGCGGTACTCTTCGCCCAGCGCATAGCCTCAACAACATCCGTCATATTGTTGCCGTTTACAACTTTGCAGTTCCATCCGAAAGAGCGCCATTTTGCCTCGAGATCTCCCAGGTCCAATATTGAGCTCACCGGGCCATCTATCTGCTGGCCGTTCCAGTCTGTGAATGCAATTAATTTATCTAATTTGTGTTGCGCAGCAAAAAGCGCAGCTTCCCATATCTGCCCCTCTTCGCTCTCTCCGTCACCGATAAGAACATAGACCATATTATCCTCTCCGGCTGCTCTTTTTGCAAGAGCGGCACCGCAAGAGACCGAGAGCCCCTGTCCGAGAGATCCTGATGCAATATGTACACCCGGAAGCCCTCTCTCTACCGAGGGGTGACCCTGAAGGCGTGAGCCGAGTTTGCGGAATGTTTTGAGCTCCTCTGTAGGGAAATATCCCGAACGGGCAAGAACGCTGTAAAAGAGAGGAGAGAGGTGTCCCGCGGAAAGGAAAAACATATCTGCACCCTTACCATCTCTGTTCCATTTTGCGGGATTGTGATTCATCTCACTGAAAAATAGTGCAGTGAGGATATCTGTACTGCCCAAAGAGCCGCCGGGGTGTCCGGAACCGGCCATATTTACCATTCGGATAATATCTCTTCTTACCTGAGATGCGATCTCCTGTAATTTTGTTATTTCTGCCATAATAATTTTAAAGAGTTGTTACTATTGGCGCAAAGATACTATCAAACTTATAATTTTGGAATTATTTTTATCTTTGCAGCTATTAACGTCGCTTAAATTGTAAAATGAAGCAAATTAGGAACTTTTGTATTATAGCCCACATCGATCACGGGAAGAGTACCCTCGCTGACAGGCTTCTGGAGGCTACCAAGACCATTACCCCGAGAGATATGGATAACCAGGTACTGGACTCGATGGATCTGGAGAGAGAGAAGGGAATTACCATTAAGAGCCACGCCATTCAAATGGACTATGAGTACAAAGGGGTACAGTATGTTCTTAATCTCATAGATACTCCCGGTCACGTAGACTTCTCATACGAGGTCTCCCGTGCAATTGCCTCCTGTGAAGGGGCTCTTTTGGTTGTAGATGCTACTCAGGGAATTCAGGCGCAGACCATCTCTAATTTATACCTGGCAATCAATCACTACCTGGAGATTATTCCGGTTCTAAACAAGATTGATATGGATGCCGCTATGATAGAGTCGGTTAAAGATCAAATTATTGAACTCATCGGATGTAAAGATGAGGAGATTCTTTTGGCAAGTGCAAAAACCGGAGTAGGGATAGATGCGATTCTTGAGGCGATTGTAGAGAAGGTTCCACCGCCGAAAGGTAAAGAGGATGCTCCCCTTCAGGCACTTATTTTTGACTCTGTCTTCAACTCTTTTAGAGGAATCATTGCATATTTCAAGGTAGAGAACGGAACAATACGTAAGGGAGATAAAGTGAAGTTTGTCCATACCGGTAAAGAGTATGAGGCAGATGAGGTAGGAAAGCTTCGTCTAAAGATGATACCTACCGGCGAGGTGGGAACAGGAGATGTTGGATATATAATCTCCGGAATAAAAACTGCCAGCGAAGTAAAGGTGGGAGATACCATAACACATAGAGAGAGACCGTGTAGTGACTCAATTGCCGGCTTCGAAGAGGTTAAGCCAATGGTATTTGCCGGTCTATATCCGGTTGAGGCAGATGAGTATGAAGATCTGCGCAGTTCGCTGGAAAAGCTTCAACTGAACGACGCCTCTCTGGTATTTGAACCGGAGTCATCTCTGGCCCTCGGTTTTGGATTCCGTTGCGGGTTCCTGGGGCTGTTACATATGGAGATTGTTCAGGAGCGACTCTACAGGGAGTTCGATATGGATGTGATTACAACTGTCCCTAACGTATCATATAAGGTATTTACCACCCAGAAAGAGGTACTCGATGTACACAACCCGTCGGGGTTACCGGCACCAACCCTTATTGACTATATTGAGGAGCCATATATCCGCGCACAGATTATCTCCAGGGCAGATTTCTTTGGCGTGATTATGAAACTGTGTCTGGATAAGAGGGGAACCCTCATCAGCCAAAACTTCCTTACCCGCGAAAGAGTGGAGCTCAACTTCGATATGCCGCTTGCAGAGATTGTCTTTGACTTTTACGACAAGCTAAAATCTGTCTCCAGAGGTTACGCATCTTTTGATTACCACGTAATCGGTTATAAAGAGGCGGTTCTTGTGAAGCTGGACATACTTCTCAATGCAGAGCCCGTTGATGCACTCTCTTGCCTTATTCATCGTGACCACGCCTACGACTTTGGTCGCAAAATGTGTGAAAAGCTCAAAGAGCTCATCCCCCGCCAGCAATTCGACATCGCCATCCAGGCAGCCATCGGCGCCAAGATTATTGCCCGCGAAACTGTTAAAGCCGTGCGTAAAGATGTAACAGCAAAATGTTACGGAGGAGATATCTCCCGAAAACGCAAACTGCTGGAGAAACAGAAAAAAGGTAAAAAGCGAATGCGCCAGGTAGGCAATGTAGAGGTGCCGCAAAGTGCCTTTATGGCCGTCCTGAAGCTGGACTAATAAGAAGAGGCTGCCTTTTTTTGGCAGCCTCCTGTGTTTTGTTGAGGAATTTAATCCCTAAAGGATAATTACTCCCTGAATTTCGCAAACTCGATATCGTTTTGTGAACGGGCTTTAAGAGCTTCATCTTTGTAAACAACCTCAAGATATTTAGCAACATCTGTCATCTTACCCTGACGGGCAGCAATAATTGCTTTCATATAAGATGAGTGAGGGCATTTGCAGGTAATTGCTGCAGATGCTTTTTCAAGCTGGTTTGTAAGGATGTATGCAAGACCTTCGTTTTCATTTTTGGTGCCGGCCAGTTTTGCAACTGCATCGGTGTATTTACCATTAAGGATATCAATAATTGCCAGGTTTGTTTTTGCCTCTTTAAGAGAAGATTTGTTAAACATATCTGTAGCTGTCTTGTAGTCCTTCTCGCGAAGAGCGATAACGCCTGCATTATTGTAGAAGTATGGAGATGTTTTGTTTGTAACCTTAGCGTGAGCAACTTTGGCATCTGAAAGTTTTCCCTCTGCCAAAGCAATAGCAGCCAGGTTGTTGTAACCGCGGTCACAATTGAATTTATCGCCGGCCTTTTTGTAAAGCATTGCTTTTGTATCGTACTCTTTAACCAACTCTGCAGTATAAAGGAGTGCCTCAAGATCCATAATCTCTACATTTGTTTTGGCAAGCTCTTTAAGCTCCTCATCGCTGTAGTTTGTGTAGTCAATGTTTGCGATAACTCTTGCTCTTCTAAGTTCCGGAAGGATTTTATCTGCAAGGGTTTTGAAAACTTTAGACATATTCTTAATCTCACGCTCGCGAACCATAGGGTCGCTATACATTGAGAGAACACGAAGGATAAGCTCTTTGTCCTGAATTGTAGAGGCGGCAACCAACTCCTGGAAACCATCCCAGTCCTCTGCGATTGTCTCAACATTAACAGGAGCGCCTACAGGAAGCTTTTTAGTGATTTTATCAAAAGCACTCTTAGCGGTCTCACCGCGTTTGTCTGAAAGTTTAGAGTTTAGAGTTGTCGGCCCATCCGGAGAGGCATAGGCAACGATATCTGTACTCTTTACTGCCCTGCGCTCATCTTTTTCAATATTTGCAAGGAATTGTTCAAACTCTTTAATCTCTGCTTTTGTAAGCTCTTTCGGGCGAACAACGTGGCTGTTGATAGTGTAGAGAATTTGAGTCTCTTTCTTCTCAGTCAGAATTTTCTTGTAATTATTTGAGGTAATTGCAGTTTCACCCTCTGCGTGAACAAGTTTGTAGGTAGTGTTTGCACCATCTGCAAGTTTGTACGGAGCTGGGAAGTCATACCTCTTCTCTTTGTTCCAAACAGCAACTCTCAGTTCAAGATGCGATTTCTCCATTCCCGGCTTGTAAGCAAATTTAACAGTGTTACTAACTTTACCACCCATAGTAAAAATTGACTGATAGTTGTCTGTAACCTTCTCTCCCTGTAATTTTTGAACAGGAGCGGCAACTTCGCCACCCTGGTAAACCAATACAGGAACTACCTCAAGAATTGCTCTTGCGTGGAAATATTTGTCCGGAAAATTCATTGTGTAGGTTGCTGTTATTTCGTCAGCAACTACCTCAAGAATTTTGGGGTTGTTCTCAACAGTTACCAGCTGAGCATTTTTCGCCATCTTCGAAGGGTTGCTGCAGGACATCACGGATATTCCAAGGATAGCAACCGCTAAAATTTTAAACAGGTTTTTTTTCATTCTAAGGTATATTTAGTTATTTAATCTTATTCTATTTCGTTGAAAACCGTAACTGCAAATATATATAAAAAAAGTTATCAACACTATTTAAATAACCCCTTTTAGCTTTAAAAGTTCAATGTCTCCGGGGGTATCAATTGAATGTGATTCAAACGATGTTTCGGCGACCACTATACGAATTCCGTTCTCCAGCCACCGGAGTTGTTCCAAACTCTCGGCACTCTCCAACGGAGTTGGCTCAAGGGCAGCAATTTTTACTAAAGCCTCACGTCTGTAGCCATATAGACCTATATGGCGGAAGAATGGATAGTCGTTAGCCCAACTCTCTTTTTCTCTGTTTCTTACAAAAGGAATCGCAGAGCGGCTAAAGTACAATGCAGCTCCATCTTTACCAAAAACAACCTTCGGGGTGTTGGGATTGAAGATATCCTCTCCAGGTAAGAATTTTTTTGCAAGGGTAGCAACCTGAGTATCCGGGTTCTTTCCCGATTTGTTATTCTCAAAACAAGAGATAAGCTCCCTTATTTGTGTTGGTTCAATAAAGGGTTCATCTCCCTGGACATTAATTACACACTCACACTTCTCTCCATAGAGGGTTTCAATCTTGTACATAGCCTCCAGGACTCTGCTGGTACCGTTCGGGTGCTCTGTTGAGGTGAGAACGGCTCTCCCCCCGAAATTTTCGACAGCATCCAGAATCCTCTGGTCGTCAGTTGCGACATAGACATCATTAAAGACCTTACTGCACTGCTCGTAGACTCGTTTGATCATAAGTTTGCCCCCGATATCGGCAAGAGGTTTTCCCGGAAACCGGGTAGATCCATATCTTGCAGGGATTATTGCCAGAAATTTCATTTTTACCCTTTTAAAATTTCCCAAAGGTATAAATTTTATCTATTTTTGTGTGTTATGGATTTACGATCAATTAAACTTAGATTTGATATTATCGGCGATAATCAGGCACTTAACAGAGCGCTTGAAGTTGCCGTGCAGGTTGCAGGTACAGATCTCTCTGTATTGGTTACAGGAGAGAGTGGTGTTGGGAAAGAGGTTATCCCACAGATAATTCACATAAATAGTCCAAGAAAGCACAACCAATATATAGCTGTAAACTGCGGTGCAATTCCGGAGGGGACAATAGACTCAGAGCTGTTCGGTCACGAAAAGGGCTCTTTCACTGGCGCTTTTGAAACCCGCAAAGGCTATTTTGAAGTTGCCGACGGAGGAACACTTTTTCTGGATGAGGTTGCAGAGCTACCACTCTCTACACAGGTGCGGCTTTTGAGGGTAATCCAATCCGGGGAGTTTATAAAGGTAGGGTCATCCAAGGTCCAGAAGACCGATGTTAGAGTAATTGCAGCAACAAATGTAAACCTGGTAAGAGCAATTGAGTTGGGAAAGTTCCGCGAAGATCTCTTCTACCGTCTCAATACCGTTCCTATCTCGGTTCCCTCCCTAAGGGACAGAAAGGAGGATATACATCTGCTCTTTAAAAAATTCTCGCTGGATTTTGCAGATAAATATAAGATGCCGGCCATAAAGCTTACTCCGGACGCAGTAGCGATGGTGGAGAGCTACAGGTGGCCCGGCAATGTGAGGCAGCTAAAGAGTATAGCAGAGCAGATATCTGTGATAGAGCATAACCGTATAATAGGTGCAGATCTTTTAAAGAAATATCTGCCTGTTGAGGCTCCCAACCAGCTGCCAATGAGGACAGAGGGACACGGCACAGATTATCTTACAGATAGAGATATTATCTTCAAAATTCTATATCAGTTACGACAGGAGGTGGAGGAGCTCAAGGGGCGTGTTGTTGTCGCAAATGAGAGCGTTGCTCCAACATCCAGAATATCTTCAAACAAAGAGCTCTCCAATAGCATTGAGGAGACAGCTGTGGTAGATTATGATGAGGATCCGTTTGAGGATAGGGCAGATGAAAATGGGTTAACCCCTACAGCAGACTCCTCCCGCTCAATTGATACTCTCTCAATACACGATGTTAGTGCAGATCTCATCAAAAAAGCACTTGAACGAAACAAAGGGAAGCGCAAACTTGCAGCACAAGAGCTTGGAATATCTGAGAGGACCCTCTACAGAAAAATTAAGGAGTTAAATTTAGACCTATGAAAAAAATATCAATAATTATATTTTGTTTAACTCTGCTCTCATCTTGCGGAATTTACTCCTTTTCGGGGACATCTATTGCATCGGATGTCTCTACGATTACCATCTACTCTTTCGAAAATAGGGCAATGAGAGTTAATCCTGCTCTGAGTAACACTCTCACAGAAAATCTTAAGGAGAAGTTCAGGAGGCTCACCAAACTAAAACTGCTCAACGAAGATGGTGACCTAATTATAGACGGTCAGATAACAGGCTATGAAACAGCATCAATTGCAGTAACGGCTCAGGAGGTTGCAGCTCAAAACAGATTAACAATAACAATAAAGATTACCTTTACAAATGTAAAGTATCCTAAGGAGAACTTTGATCGTAGTTTTGTGGCTTTTGAAGACTATCCCTCTACCAGTTCGTTGGATGCAGTAGAGGCTCGTCTGGTTGAGAGTATTGTTGAGAAACTAACGGAGGAAATTTTCAACGCAACAGTAGCAAATTGGTAATTATGTCAGATAATAACATATCGGTAATTGAACAGTATCTAGGTAAGTACCCCTGGTTTTCCGAAGGGTATCTGGATTTGTACAAAGCAATGTGCTCTCTGGAGGGGGATGTGGGTCTTACATATCTTAATAAGGCAGCCTCCCACGTATGGTCAAGATCAAAGCTATATGAAATATATAAGGAGTCGCTCGTAGAACAGGCAGATGCAGATAGTGAGATAGTAGAGGTTGAGATACCTGCCGCTGTAGTTGAGACTCCTGCAGTTGAAGTTGAGATTGAAGCACCTGTTGTTGTTGCAGAGATTCCTGCAGTTGAAGTTGAAGCTCCTACTGTAGAGGTTGAGATTCCTGCGGTTGTAGTGGAAACCCCTGTTGTTGTGGTTGAAACCCCGGTGGTTGAGGTTGAGATACCTACCGTTGTTGCAGAGATTCTTGCAGTTGAAGCAGAAGTGCCTACAGTTGAGATTGAAGCCCCTGTCGCAGAGGAGAGAGTTGAGCCGGAGTCAGAGAAACCGGCAGATACTAAACCGGAGAGGGTAGCAGTGAAGATTGAGGAGAGGGCCGCCAAGCCTACAAAGACACCTACATACAGAGAGTACGAACTTATACAGCTGGACGAAGATGAGGACCAGGGCAGAGATATAGTCTTTGAAGACAACTCATTTGTAATTACAGAGAACAAACCTAAATTTGTTCTTGCAGGAGGAGATTATTTTACAAAAAAAGATTTTGAGATGATTGAGCTGGACCTTACTCAGCCACTGGATCACTTTATTGCAGAGAAGCCGACACTGCTCAGGTCTGCCATAATAGGAAAGGGGACAAAGCCGGTTGTCATTAACGACACAGAGTCTGCAGAGTCTTTAGACGACGAGGCATTTTACACAGAGACTTTAGCCTCAATATATATTGAGCAGGGGTTCTACAAAAGAGCTCTGGATGTCTACGCAAAACTTATTTTGTTATTTCCGGAAAAAAGTAGTTACTTTGCGACCCTTGTAAAAGAGATTAAGAATAAATATAACACCTAGATATTATGTATACAGTAATCGCTATTATTATTGTCATTGCCAGCATATTGCTCACAATAGTCGTATTGGTTCAAAACTCAAAAGGCGGCGGACTTGCTGCTAACTTTGCTTCGGGTAACCAGACCTTTGGTGTACGCCAGACAGCAGATTTTCTTGAAAAAGCCACCTGGACACTGGCAATATCTATTATTGTTCTTTGCGTTCTTGCAACAGCATTCGTATCTACAGGAAATAATCAAAAGAAAAATACAATTCAGGAGAGGATTGAGAATAGCGCACCTATACAAGGGCAACCAGAATTCCCAACCACACCGGCACCTGAGACACCGCAAACACCTGGCGGCACACAAAACTAGAAAAATTATTCTCGCAGTATATCAGCTCGTTATGAAAATAACGGGCTTTTTTTGTGAAAAAATTAGTACTATGTGATACAAGGTAATAAAAAATATACATATATTTGCAGTACCAAATTCTATGTAATATTAAATAACAAAAAAATGAAAAAAGTAGTGACAGTAGGTATAGGCGGAAGAACCTTTGTAATAGACGAGGATGCCTATCAGAAATTGAATCTTTACCTATCCAGGTTCAAAGAGAGAACCAAGATGGGTTTGCAGTCTTCAGATGTAATGGAAGACCTTGAGCAGCGCATTGCAGAACTCTTTACCGAGTCGCTGGGGTCAAAACTTGAGGTTGTTAACATTACTATGGTAAATAATGTCATTGGTCAGCTTGGGATGCCGGACGGCGAACCAATGGATGATGATTTTGGATTTAAAGGTGAGCCTCAACCAGGTTTTAGCCCAAGCCGTAAACTTTTCCGCGATACGGACAATAAATCTTTGGGCGGAGTGTGCAGCGGGCTGGCCTACTATCTGAATGTAGATGTTGTTTTAATAAGGGTGCTGTTTGTGATTGCACTTGTAATGGGCGGAGCAGGTTTCTGGGCATATATTATTATATGGATTGTTGCTCCAATGGCCTATACCGCAACCCAGAAATGTGAAATGAGAGGACTTCCGGTTACGGCAGAGAATCTCAAAAAATTTTCCACTTACCATATATAAAAGAGCGATGAACGAGATTAATACAGATAACATTAAATCGCAAATGCGTAAAGGTGTTCTGGAGTATTGCATACTGAGCATACTCAGCAACAACGACGCATACGCCTCATCTCTGATTGCAGAGCTGAAGGATGCGAAGATGATAGTGGTAGAGGGAACCCTCTATCCGCTTCTAACCCGCCAGAAAAACCAGGGGCTTTTAAGCTACAGATGGGAAGAGTCGCAGCAGGGGCCTCCAAGGAAGTACTATACTATAACAGAAAAAGGGAGAGAGCTGCTTGCAGAGATGGACTCTGCCTGGGAGGAGATGGTTGAGACACTTGCATTATTAAGACATAAAAAACAGTAAAATGAAAAAGGTTGTAAAAGTCAGTATCGGAAATCTTGCCTTCTCGGTAGAAGAGGAGGGGTTCCTCCTGATAAAGGGTTATCTGGATGTACTTCACGATTACTATGATAATAAAGAGAACGGAGACGAAATTATTGAGGGGATAGAGGAGAGAATCGCAGAACTATTTGTAGAAAAATGTGGTTCAAACACTGTTGTCTCTACCGATATTATCAAAGAGGTTATTACCATTCTGGGAAGGCCTGAGGTGATTTTTGAAGAACAGAGCGACCAGAGAAGCACCGGCTCCAGAAGTCAAAGCAGATATATCCCAAAAAGGTTGTACAGAAATCCGGACAACAAAGTTCTTGGAGGGGTTTGCTCGGGATTGGCAGCCTACTCAAACTTTGATGTTACTCTGGTAAGGATAATCTTTGTCATCCTCTTCTTCGGATTTTCTGCCATAGGGCTGTTTCACGTAGGCGGCGGCTCCTTTATGGTCATTGCCTATATTGTTATGTGGCTAATAATTCCGGAGGCAAAAACCGTAGAACAGCGCTGCTCAATGTATGGTGAGCCTATGGATCTCTCAAATATTCAAAGTAATATTAAAAGAGAGGCAAAAAGGGCCGGCAGAAACATAAGCAGAGTGGGCAGAGAGGGAGCCTATGCACTGGAGGGAGTTGCCAGAGTTATGGTAAAAGCATTTTCCATAATCCTCATATTTATATCAATAACAGCTATAGCAGTTTTATCATTTCTCTTTTTGGGAGTGGAGATATTCAAAGGTGTGCTACCTATGAACCTTATAGATTATGTCTCTCTGGGAATGGAAAACACGCTCTACCTCAAATTGGCCTTTATGGGGATGATTTTCCTTCCACTGGTTGGTATGCTGTACGGCGGTATTCAGTTGCTCTTCGGGTTTAGACCCGGTCGTATCCGCCCCGGAGTGATTATATTTCTATTGTGGCTCACATCAATTATCAGCTTTGGTGTATTGGCATCAAAGGCCAGCAGGCCATACTGGAACGAAGCACGCGAAAGTTCAGAGATACCGGTTGCCAAAAGACACGACACCATTTATGTAAAATTTGAATATAGCAAACCAATCCCAAATCACAGAGTGGTGATGGACGGTGGTTATTCGGACTTTTCACTTATGTGGATGGAGGAGGAAGAGCTTGGTGGAGACATAGTTGTCTTCCCGACCCTAAAGTTGATTAAACAGAGTGCAGATGAACCATCGGTAATAAAATACAGAAGCTATGCACACGCTTACAGCCACTCAGAAGCTGTTATAAAAGCACAGAACTCTCTGCCGGAGTTAAAGATGGAAGATTCACTCCTTACAATCAAGCCAAGAGTCTACAGTAAGGAGAGCAAATGGGACGGAACAACCCAAAGAGTCTCTTTATATATTCCTGATGGAGTAGAGGTGATTGTTGTTGAACCTTTAAAACACGACTTCAAACACATTACTACAAAAGAGTGGTTCTTTAACTGCGAAGATTACAGAGGTCGTGAATGGGACAAAGGGACATACTGGGACAAAAAGTGGAGAAGAAAATTTGAGAGGAAATGGGAAAACCGTTTTGAAGAGTAATAAATTAACAGAGGCTATCTTTCCGGGTAGCCTCTGTAAATATTAACTCGTTACTTACTTTATATGATAAACGACTAAAATTTAAATTACTCCCAGCTCTTTTCCAACTTTTGTGAAGGCGGCAACGCATTTGTCCAGATGGTCGGTTTCGTGACCGGCACTTATCTGCACACGAATCCTTGCCTGATCTTTAGGAACGACAGGGAAGTAGAATCCTATAACATAAATTCCCTCTTCCAGCAACTTTGTTGCAACAATTTGGGATAGTTTTGCGTCATATAGCATCACAGCGCAAATTGCAGATTGAGTTGGCTTAATATCGAACCCCGCGGCCAACATCTTTTCTACAAAATATTTAGTGTTTTTGTGGAGTTTGTCCTGTAAATCATTGGTCTTTGACATCATATCAAACATAGCACTTCCCGCGGCAGCCACCATCGGCGGAATAGAGTTGGAGAAGAGATATGGTCTTGAGCGCTGGCGCAGCATCTCGATAATCTCTTTTTTACCGGTAGTGAAACCGCCGATTGCACCTCCGAATGCTTTACCCAATGTACCGGTAATAATCTCTATCTTTCCCCTAAGGTCAAACAGCTCTGTGGTTCCCCTTCCTGTCTCACCCACAACCCCGGCTGAGTGTGACTCATCTACCATTATCATAGCATTGTATCTGTTTGCAAGCTCATAGATCTTGTCAAGTGGCGGAACATTTCCATCCATTGAGAAGACACCATCTGTGACTATGAGCCTGTAGCGCTGGGCCTGAGAGACTTTAAGACAGTTCTCAAGCTCCTCCATATTTGCATTGGCATAACGGTACCTCTGCGCTTTGCACAACCTTACACCATCTATAATAGAGGCGTGGTTAAGAGAGTCCGAGATTATGGCATCCTCCTCTCCAAGAAGTGGTTCAAAAACACCTCCGTTTGCATCAAAACAGGCGGCGTACAGAATAGTATCTTCAGTTCCGAAGAATTGTGCAATCTTCTTCTCAAGCTCCAGGTGAAGATCCTGAGTTCCGCAGATAAAACGAACGCTGGACATCCCAAAACCTTTTGTTTTTAGAGCATTTATTGCGGCATCAACAAGAACGGGGCTGTTCGAGAGGCCAAGATAGTTGTTTGCACAAAAGTTTAGAACCTCCTGTCCGGTGTTTACCTTAATCTTTGCCTGCTGGGGAGTAACAATAACCCGCTCTTTTTTATAGAGCCCTGCCTCCTTTATTTCGCCAATCTCTTTTTGCAAAAACTCCTGATAGTTTTGATACATATATTTAGAATTTAAAATTTAACACAAATTTAACAAGTAATTGAGAATTTTGGCACGGAACTTGAAAACTATTTTTGTTTTTAAAGTTTTATACAACTACTTTTGTGCCCGAAATTATAATGTAAAAAGATGGATATTAAGACAACTATTTTAGAGAACTCTCTTGAACTGTTTCTTCAAAGAGGATGTAAGGCGGTGACGATGGATGATGTTGCAAAAGAGAACGGTATATCTAAAAGGACTCTGTACGAGCTTTTTACAGATAAATCCGATCTGCTGGAGCAGTGCATAGGCTATCTCCACTGCCATCTGATGAAGTACTCGGCAAAGATGGAGGAGGATTCGCAAAACTTGCTTGAGCTGCTGTTTAAGATACACGAGACTCAGTCCGATGTAATTATTAACCTTAAGCGAAACTTCTTTATGGAGCTTAAGAGATATTATTACCCAATATACAAGAAGACTGTTGAGAAGTTTACCGTTTACCACAGAGAGAAGACTGCAGAATACCTCAGGCAGGGGCAGAAAGAGGGGCTGGTAATTGAGGATATTAATATAGACCTGGTAACAAAGATTATAATAGAGATCTCAAACATAATTGAAGATAGTGAAGTGTTTCCGCTCAAAGAGCACTCCAGAAAGGATCTTTTCCGGGAGGTTGTAATCCTCTACTTCCGCGGAATATCAACATTAAAGGGGATAGAAAAGATAGACAAATACATACAAATTAACAAATAATAAGAGTTTATGAAATTCCAGACAAAATTAAAAGTGCTCTTTACACTTTTTGTGCTACTTGTTGCAGTAGGTACTGCAAACGCCGGGCAGCCTGTTGCTCAGGAACTTCGTCTTACAATTGACAAAGCGCTGGAGATTGCTGTAGATCAGAATCTAAGCGTAAAGGTTGCAGATGAGGAGATAGCAAGGGTAGACTGGCTAAAAAAAGAGAACTGGTATATGCTACTTCCATCTGTGGGAGCAAACGCCCAGTATACCAACAACGTTCTCAAACCGGTTTTCTTCTCCGATTTCTTTCCGGGAGGTAAGATGGAGGTTGGTTCCACAAACAGTTATGCTGTGACCGGAACTCTGCAGGTGCCGATATTCTCTCTTGCTCTGCTAAAGAACATAGAGATGTCCGAGATTGAGCTGAGATCTGCACTTGAGTCTGCAAGGAGCACAAAAATTGACCTCATTGCTCAGGTTAAGAACTCATTCTACGGAATTCTTATGCTTGAGGAGTCACTTAAGGTGCTGGAGGAGAGTTATAAGAATGCAAAGGAGACTGCAGATAATATTAGAAAGATGTACGAAAACGGCCTGGCTTCGGAGTATGATAAGATTCGTTCCGATGTTGCCGTAAGAAATATTTTACCATCAATAACTCAGGCGAAAAACGGACTGGAGCTATCCAAGATGCAACTCAAGGTGCTGCTCTCGCTGGACCTGAACACCTCTCTTACTCTGGAGGGAGATATATCTAAATATGAGAGTGAGATTATCCAATACTCCCCTGCGGGAGATCTCTCGCTGGAGGAGAACAGTAACCTCAGGACTATGGATATCCAAATGGAGAAGCTGGACAAGAGTATAGAGCTTATTCGCTCGCAAAGATTACCATCTGTTGCCGGTTTTGCTAACTACCAGCTTCAGATGCAGAGTCAGGAGTTCACCTTTAGTGAGCGTTGGGCCAACTCATTTGCAGTAGGTTTAGCGATTCAGATCCCTATCTTCAGTAAGATGTCCAATGTGCTCAAAGAGAAGCAGAGCCGGGTTGTTATGAGACAACTTCAATTGCAGAGAGATCTTCTGGAGAGCAATCTAAGCCTGGCTGCCAGAAACTCACTCAATGAGATGAGCAGGGCAAAGATTCAGCTTGAGTCAGATAAAGAGGCTGTTATGCAGGCCAAAAAGGGGTATGAGATATCTAAAGTAAGGTACAATACCGGGGCAGGAACTCTACTTGAGCTTAACGACACCGAGGTTGCACTCACCAGATCTAAACTCAACCTCAACCAGACAATATATGACTATATAAAGGCAAAGAATGACTATGAGAAGGTTCTTGGCAACGACAGTATAGAAAAACAATTAACAGACAATAAATAAATTACAATATGAAAAAATTTGCATCACTTATTCTTCTTGGCACACTTGCCCTTGCAGCCTGCTCGGGCGAAGCAGCCACAGAGAGTACACAAAAAGAGTTTCCGGTTAAAGTTGCAACCATAGAGAAGGCAACCGTAAGACAAGATTTCGAATTTACAGGAAACATCGAACCGTTGGTTAAGAACTTTATATCCAGCGCTGCGGCCCAGAGGATAGAGAAGATCTATGTAGAGATAGGCTCAAGGGTAAAAAAGGGACAGCTTCTGGTGGAGATGGAGAATTTAAACTATGCACAGGCAAAGATTCAGATAGAGAATCTTAAACTGGATCTCTCTCGTATTGAGGCTCTTTACAGAGCCGGCGGAGTAGCCGAGCAGCAGTATGACCAGCTTAAAACACAGGTGAGCATATCTGAGAAGAGCCTTGCAAACCTGGATAAAAACACAAAGCTGCTCTCCCCGATAGACGGAATAGTTGTTCAGAAGAACTTCTTTGACGGAGACCTTGCAACAGGGCAGCCTATTTTGGTGGTTATGCAGATGCAACCGGTTAAGATTCTCATTAGTATCTCCGAGGAGTTCTTCCCGCAGGTTAAGGTGGGCACCCCTGCAGAGATCTCTCTGGATATCTATCCGGACAAAAAATTCAACGGTAAGGTTATGCTAATACACCCGACAGTTGATGCAACAACCAGAACTTTTGTGGCAGAGGTTAGGATTGACAACCCGTCACTGCTTATTCGTCCCGGAATGTTTGCCCGTGCTAAGGTGAATTTCGGCGAGAAAGAGAGAGTTGTGGTTCCCGATAAAGCAGTTATCAAACAGTCCGGAACTAATGACAAATATGTATACACTCTTGACGGAGATGTTGTTACCTACACAAAAATAGAGCTTGGCAGGAGAATTGGCTCAATTTACGAAGTGGTAAGCGGTATTGAGGCAGGAGATAAGGTGGTTGTAGCCGGTCAATCTGCACTTTCTGACAAAATCACTGTAAAGGTAACCGAGTCAGGACTGGATCTAACTAAATAAACAGAATTTCAATTATGAAAATATACGAAACCGCGGTCAGGAAACCGGTAACAACCGCCCTGATTTTTATCGGGATTGTGGTCTTTGGTCTCTTCTCATTTACGAGACTCTCCGTAGACCTATACCCCGAAATTGAGCTGAATGCGGTAACAATAATGACCACATATTCGGGAGCAAGCGCAACCGATATTGAGCAGAATGTTACCAAAAGATTGGAGATGTCACTGAGCACAGTGTCGGATCTTAAACGGATCTCATCTACATCTAAAGACAATATCTCCCTTATAACTATTGAGTTTGAATATGGGACAGATATGGATGAGGCTGTAAATGATATCCGTACGGTTCTGGATATGCAGCGCAACTTCCTTCCGGAAGATACAGAGAATCCGGTAGTTCTAAAGTTCAACTCATCTATGATGCCGGTTGCATTTATGAGCGCACGGACATCGCAAAATGAGCAGGGTCTCTATAAGATTCTGGAGGAGAAGGTTGCAAACCCAATTAACAGAATAAACGGAGTTGCCTCTGTATCCATTTCCGGAGCCCCGCAAAGGGAGATTCAGGTTAGGGTAGATCCGAAAAAGATGGAGGCATACAAGCTATCTATAGAGCAGATCTCCGGGCTGTTGGCAATGGAGAACCGTAATATGCCTGCCGGTAATATAGATATAGGTTCCGAGACATTCTCGGTTCGGGTAGATGGAGAGTTTAAGAGCAGCGACCAGATTGGGGATATAATTGTGGGCAGCTTTATGGGACGGAACATCTATATTAAAGATGTTGCAACTGTAAAAGACACCCTTAAAGAGCGTGCTACAGAGGTTCTTACCAATGGAGAACGTAGTGCAATGATTGTTATACAAAAACAGTCCGGCTCAAATGTGGTTGAGATTGTAGACAGAATTAACAAAGAGCTGCCTGCAATAAAGGCTGCACTTCCGGCAGATGTACAGCTGGAGATGGTTCTGGATACATCGGATTTTATCAAGAGCAGTATAAACTCACTAACAGAGACAGTGCTTCTTGCAGGACTCTTTGTGATGATTGTGGTGCTCTTCTTCCTGGGAAGATGGCGGGCAACATTTATCATTATTCTTACAATTCCGGTCTCTCTGATTGCGGCATTCATCTACCTGATGATTACGGGGAATACTCTCAATATCATATCTCTCAGTTCGCTCTCAATTGCGATAGGGATGGTGGTGGACGATGCGATTGTGGTTCTGGAGAATATAACGTCACACATAGAGAAGGGGAGTAAGCCAAGGGATGCGGCAATCTATGCAACCAATGAGGTAGCTGTGGCGGTAGTGGCATCTACACTTACAATAGTGGCGGTGTTCTTCCCGCTCACAATGGTTACCGGTCTTGCCGGGATTATGTTCAAGCAGCTTGGATGGATTGTTACCATAATAATCACAGTTTCTACAGTTGCGGCGCTTACCCTTACACCTATGCTCAGCTCCAGGATTCTAAAGAAGGATCCGAAGAGGAGTAAAGCCTTTATGTACTTTTACTCTCCTATTGAGAGGGGGCTGGACTCGCTGGATGGATGGTATGCAAGGCTTTTGCGCTGGGCGGTATCAAACAGGAAGTTTGTATTAATTGCCTCTTTCGCACTCTTTTTATCCAGTATAATGTTGCTTACCAAGGTAGGGACAGACTTCTTCCCAACCTCCGATAATGCACAGATATCAATAAAAGTGGAGCTTCCTGTGGGTACAAGAGTAGAGCAGGCAAGAGTTTTGAATGAGTATCTGTATAGTCAGTGGAAAGAGAAATATCCGGAAATTGAAGTACTTCAGACATCTATGGGCCAATCTGACGGATCAAATATCTTCATGTCCCTTAACAGCTCCGGCTCTCACCTTATAACCTACACAGCAAGGCTGAGCAAAGCAGGGGAGAGGAAGAGAGATATCTTTGAAATATCTGACCTCATTAGAGAGGAGCTTAAAGTAATTCCGGAACTCTACCGTTTTGAGGTAATTCCGGGGGGGTCAAACCCGGGAATGGGCACCGGAGGGTCCGGCCTGGAGTTGGATGTGCTGGGTTACAATATGGATGATGCAGCTGTTGTTGCAGAGCAGGTGGCGGAGATTATGCGCAAGACTCCCGGGCTGAGGGATGTTAAACTGAGCAGAGAAGATTATATGCCTCAGCTTAGGGTTGAGTTCGACAGGGCAAAGCTTGCAATGAACGGAATCAATCTTACATCTGCAGCAAATGTTGTAAGGAACAGAATTAATGGAATTATTACCACAAGGTTCAGAGAGGATGGGGAGGAGTACGATATTGTTGTGAGAAACGACATTAGCCACAGAACTAGTATCGAGGATATCAAAGAGATACTGCTTTATAACAATACCGGTAAGAGCGTAAGATTGAGCGAGGTTGGAACTGTAATTGAAGATTTCGCACCCCCTTCAATAGAGCACCTGGACAGAGAGAGGGTGATTAAAGTGACCGGCTCTATCTATAAAAGAGCTTTGGGAGATATTGCAAAAGAGGTTACAGCAGAAGTAGATAAAATGACTCTTCCGGCAAACATAGCCGTTGAGTTATCGGGATCTTACGAAGAGCAGCAGGACTCCTTTGCAGATATGCTCACCCTACTGCTTCTGGTGGTTATGCTCACCTATATTGTTATGGCGGCACAATTTGAATCTTTCAGGGATCCTTTCATTATAATGTTCTCACTGCCGTTTGCATTTACTGGAGTGTTTGTAGCTCTTTGGCTTACAGGAACCTCCCTTAGCCTTATTGCCCTTATTGGTGCAGTAATGCTTGTAGGTATTGTGGTGAAGAACGGAATTGTACTCATAGACTACATTAACCTCAATAAAGAGAGGGGAATGAGCGTAATGCGCTCTGTAGTTTCCGGAGGACGCTCCCGTCTGCGCCCGGTTCTTATGACAACAATAACAACCATCCTAGGGATGTTGCCAATGGCCATAGGTATAGGAGAGGGGTCGGAGATATGGCAGCCTATGGGTATCTCTATCATTGGAGGATTAACTCTCTCTACTATCTTGACCCTTGTGGTGATTCCGACGGTTTACACCTCATTCCACGCGGGAGATATCAAGAGAAAACGCAGAGCACACGCCAAATTAAACTCATAAAAAGAAGATTATGAAAGCAGTAATGATTATATATAACCAGGCACACTCAACTGTAGTGATGAATATTCTGGACGAACTCTCTGTGAGAGGATTTACCAAATGGACCGATGTCCAGGGCAGAGGCTCCAAAAAGGGAGAACCACACTACGGAAGCCACGCCTGGCCATCTAAGAATATGGCAACACTTGCCGTGGTAGAAGATGGCGAAGCAGGAGCTTTGATAGATAAATTACGCATTGCAAATGCCCAGGCAGAGGAGCAGGGGCTGAGGGCATTTGTGTGGGATGCAGACTCTGTGGTATAAGTTTTTTAAGGGTTTTTAAAAAAAACATATTAAATTAGCAGTCACAAATGTTTAATTTAAAAAAAAATCTAAAATGGCAGTAGCAATTAATGACTCAAATTTTAATGAGATAGTACTAAAATCAGACAAACCGGTAGTAATAGATTTCTGGGCAACATGGTGTGGTCCTTGCCGTATGATTGCTCCTATAATTGATGAGCTTGCGACGGAGTATGAGGGGAAAGCCATAATTGCTAAGTGCGACGTTGACTCAAGTGAGAGTGTTCCCGTTAAGTACGGTATCCGCAATATCCCTACAATTCTCTTCTTTAAGAACGGAGAGTTGAAAGATAAGATTGTCGGGTCAACTACTAAAGGGGCTATTGTAGCCAAAATTAATGAACTAATGTAATTTATTATGAAAAAAATTGCAGCTGTAGCCATCCTAATGCTTTTAATCTCATCTTCCGCTTTTTCACAGGCGAAGTTTGGGATAAAAGGCGGGTTGAATTTCAACTCGTATAAGGATGTTTCGGGTAATGTGAACAATACGTGGAATAACCAGACAGGTTATCATTTTGGAGTTCTGATTCAGACCAAGGTTCCAATTATCGGGCTTGGACTTCAGCCCGAGCTGCTGTTCGTAAGGAAGGGGGTAGAGGATCCGGATGTTCCGGCCAATAGTTTTTATCTGGACTATCTTCAACTTCCCATAAATGTGCAAGTTGGCTTAGACCTGCTTCTGTTTCGTCCATTTATTATGGTGAGCCCGTACATCTCATATGCCATTGGCAAAGGGGATATGCTGGAGAATGCAGAGTGGGACAACCTCAACAGGCTTGACTATGGCTATGGTCTTGGTGCAGGGATAGATATCTGGAAGCTTCAAATTACCGGTAAGTATAACTGGTCAATGGGTAAGCTTCAGGATGCAACCTCAACTCCAATAAACGGAACAACATTAAAGAATGCAAAAATTCAGGGATTTCAACTCTCTGTTGCTTTACTCTTTTAAAAGAAGTTTGATTTAATGTCAAAGAGGTTGTGTGTTTACTGTTCATCCAGTAACATACTGGAAGATAAATATAGAGAGGCCGCCAAAGAATTCGCCACGGCGGCCTCTTTATTAGGGTACACCATTGTTTGCGGCGGGAGCATAATGGGGCTTATGGGCGTCATTATAGATGTGATGATTGAGAGAGGTTCAACGGTAGAGGGCTATATTCCCGGGTTTATGGAGGATATGGAGATCCATCACCCGAATATTAAGAATCTGGGGGTTGTAGATACAATGAGCAAGAGAAAAGAGCTTCTCCGGGAGAACACAGATGCTGTGATTGCATTCCCCGGAGGGCTAGGTACACTTGAAGAGTTTCTGGAGACCTTCACCCTAAAGAGACTTGGCCAGTACGATGGCTCGGTAATCCTTTATAACCAGGATGGCTATTACAACAAGCTTCTTGAGTTGTTAGATCACTTTGCGGCAAATAAATTTCTTAATTCGAACTATCGGGATACTCTTATTGTTGTTAACAGTGTAGAGGAGTTGATGGAGTCTGTCCGCAGCTCTAAAAGAGAAATTATAGAAGCTAAACACTACTTGCCGGAATAGACCGGTATGCTATTATGGAGTTAAAAAGAGTACAAGGGGCAATTCAAGCAGATTTCGACAAAGTAAATATTCTTATTAAAGAGAGTCTTGAGAGCGAGGTTGAACTGCTAAACACTATAAACAAATACCTTTTAAACCTAAAGGGAAAGCAGATAAGACCACTGCTATGTCTTTTGTCGGCGAAAGCCTGCACAGAGATGACCCCCGTTACAATAAGCTGTGCGGCAGTTTCGGAGATGATACACACAGCAACCCTTATGCACGACGATGTTGCAGACAACTCCTTTGTGCGCAGAGGTTCACCTACTGTCCAGAGTGCATTCAGCCCTGCAGCATCTGTTCTCACAGGAGATTACTGGCTGGCGAAGGCCCTCTCTCTTTTGGTAAAGGAGAACGACCCAAAGGTGTTGGGATTCTTTACAAGGGCAGTTGAGGAGCTCTCCGAGGGGGAGCTGTTTCAGATGCAGAAGGCCTCCAAACTTGACACGAGTGAGAAGGATTACCTTGAGATAATTACCCGTAAGACATCCAGCCTTTTTGTGGCAGCTGTTGCCTCTGGTGCATACTCAGGCGGAGCCGGCGACAAGATAATTGAAGATATGAGCAGATATGCATACCATCTGGGAATCGCTTTCCAGATAAGAGACGATATCTTTGACTATATGCCGGACCTGAACACAGGCAAAAATGCAGGAACCGACATCCGGGAGAAAAAAATAACACTTCCTCTTATTTGCGCTCTTGAGAGAGCAAAACCTCAAGAGAGAGATGAGATGTTAATGCTCATTAAGGAGTCTCTGTATGACGACGACTCTTTGGTAAAAAAGACTCTGGACTTTGTAAAGAGATACGATGGAATCTCTAGCGCACAAAATGCACTTTCCCAGCACTCAAAAATTGCGATTGATGCTTTAAAGGATCTTAAAGAGAGTATCTATAAAAATGAACTGGCAGATTTAGCCTTGTATGTAGGGACCAGACTGGTATAATGTCTGCTATTTGTAAATTCTCTCGTAAACGGCCTCCAGTTTGTCGTAAAACTCGGAGCCAAATGCAAATGTAAGGGGCTCTTTCAGGAACCTGAATACAGGAACACCCTCTTTTTTACCTTTTACATAACCATCTACACATACGTGCCACTGGTGCAGATTCAATGCGGTGAGTCCGTTGGAGAGCCGTGATACTCTTATTGGGTATAGCCAGCAAGAGATAGGCTTTCTTAAGGTACTCTCGCCCTGTGAGTGGGCAAACTCAATTCCGCAAAAACAGATGTCGTCCTTATCAAAAAGTGTGTAGGCACACTCCTCTCCGCCAATGAGCGGAGTAACAAGATCTTCATCAATATCACGGACAAAGGGACCCTGCTCCTTGATGGAGCGGATCCCCTCAATCCTGAAATATTTTGAAATTTTATCATACTCCTTCTCAATAAGAGCACATTCGTGATCTTCAAGAGGAGCCCCACTGTCTCCGATTATACAGCACGCACCGTGGCACCGGGAGATATCGCAAATGAACCTTTCGGTAAAGATATCAGACGAAACGAGAGTGTTGTCAATCTCGACAATTGTGGGAGAGCTCATTTAAAATTCTTGCTTTAACTTATTACTATTTACTCTCCGGTGCAAAACCCTTCATAATTATCTCAAACTGGTTACCCTGAGATAATACACTCTTGATGTATTCGTGAAGTTTCGCAGGGGTCATAGCTTTAAGGGCAGCCTCATAAGTGGTATGAAGATCTTTGCCGATAAGATATCTGTTTGAAATAGTATTCAACCAATAGCTGTTCTCCCTAAGGTTCTGAGTATAGTTCTTAGATAAAAACTCAACTACCTTGTTGAAATCATCTGCAGATACCCCGTTTTGGATAACATTTGCAATCTCTTTGTGAGCTCTTGCAAGAAGTCTCTCCTTAAGCGCAACATCTGTGTCAAACCCGAATAGGAATGTAAAGTTTTCTGTAGGGTAGGTAGAGAGGCTCATATTAACACCAACTCCGTATGTCCCTTGCTCCTCTTCGCGGATTGTTCTGGTAAATACCTGTTCGAAAACCTGTTTTGTCATATTTGACATAATAAGGTTCTCTACGCTATATGGCGTTTTACCGGAAAATATGGTATATACGGTAGCTTTTGGGGTTTGCATCTCCCTGTCGAAATGTTTTACAACCTTTCCTTTTACCGGAACCATTCCCACATTTTTCCAATCCTCTTTCTTACCCTTACTGCCAGGTAGTGAAGCGATATATGTCTCAACCAACGGGCGAAGAGTTACTGCATCTACATTGCCTACAAAGACAAATGTGAAATCGGCTGCATTCGCAAATCTCCCTTTAGCAAGTTCAAGAGTTCTTGCATAATCAATTTTGTCCAGCATCTCTACAGAGAGTCTCTTTGCGTATGGGCTATTGTTGTAAAGAGTAGCCTGCAGAGTGTCTGAGAAAGCGGTCATAGGATTTGCGGCTGCATTATTGAGCTGGGCTCTCATTCTGCTTAATAACGCCTGGTATGCCTCAGGATCACTTCTTAAAGATGTGAAGTTAAGGTACACAAGCTGCATAAAGGTTTCAATATCTTTTGGTGCACTGCTTCCGTTTAAGGCTTCGGTTGTGAGAGTTATTGCTGTTTGCAGATTTACATTTTTACCTGCAAGAACTTTTCTTAAATCTGTAGCGCTAAAGTTACCGAAACCTCCGACAGAGGCCACCTCCGAAATAACTTTTGTGTTGATGATATCCTTGATGTCAAAAAGTGAGAAACCACCACGGCTGCTGGCATTGAAAAGAATCTGATCCTCTTTGAAATCGGTCTTTTTAACAACAACGGTTGCACCGTTTGATAGAGTCCACACTATTGAGTTGCTCATAGCGTCGTTAACCTCCGATACAATCTTACCGGCAACAGGGGCTTTTGAGATAAGAGGCTCGTTAGAGACCGTCTCTTTGTAGGCCTCAATCTGGCTTGCCCGGGTTTTGTTGTAAACATCTAACAGCGCCTCTTTTGTAGGGATAGCCAAACCCTCTTTTTTAGGCATCA
>Ga0351835_1001_pt1 | contig 104291 bp, 93 predicted proteins | sample BONcelHFGM3001D3_FD_206756 | JGI IMG/M metagenome (GOLD analysis project Ga0351835, IMG submission 206756) | Enriched cells from coal bed in the Powder River Basin, Montana, United States - BONCAT cells FGM rep1 HSBNCT.FGM.300.1.D3 ... | reverse complement strand
GGAGAGGTTCTCATCTCAGATGAGCTTGCCCGCAGGTTTGACATTAAACCCGGAGATACATTTACACTATTCGGATCTACAATGGATGGTGGTCTTGCGTTCTATAACCTCAAGGTATCCGGCACTCTGCTCTTTGGAGCTACCGGGCTGGACAGAGGGGCTATTGTTATGGATATTGCAGATGCTCAAAAAGCTTTTGGTATGGAGGGGGCCTGTAGTGAAATACTCGGGTTTCTGCCCGACACCTATTTCAACTCCGAGAAGGCGCTGGCCATAAAAACCCGTTTCAATTCACAACCAACTTTAGCACAAAACGAAGATGAGTTTGCTCCGGTAATGATTACCCTCCGTGACCAGGCAGGTATGGCAGAGATGGTAGATTACACCGATTTTGTGAGCGGGTTAATGGTCTTCATATTTGTATCTGCAATGGCAATTGTGCTCTGGAACGGAGGCCTTTTGGGAGCACTCCGCAGATATAGCGAGTTTGGCATAAGGCTGGCTATGGGTGAGAGCAAAGGGCACATCTACAAAACTCTCCTCTTTGAGGCACTGCTGATTGGTACAATAGGCTCAATTTTCGGAACTGTTATTGGTTACTCGATAGTGCTCTACATCAATATTCACGGAGTGGATATGTCCGGGATGATGCAAAACTCAACAATGGTTATGCCCTCTGTAATGAGAACAGCAATAACCCCCACAACCTACTATATCGGTTTTATACCCGGAATATTCTCGGTAATTCTTGGCAACGCTTTGGCCGGAATAGGGATCTATAAAAGAGAGACGGCAAGACTCTTCAATGAACTCGAGGTGTGATTGTTCCAAAACAGAGTGTAAAACAGTTTATTTAAAACAGATTATAGATATGAATAGTAAGTTAAGAAGATATAAAATTTGTCTCTGCCACAAAGTTCTGACAGCTCTTTTAATCGGGGCTACTACCCTATATGCAGCAGAGGTGAGCAGCCAGGATGGTAAATCAATTTTAAGAAAAATTGATGAAAATCTCTCCTCCAGAAATCAGATTGCAGAGTCCTCAATGACCATTCACGGCAGACGCTCCAGCCGCACTATTACTGCAAAAAGCTGGACAGAGGGAGATCAAAAATCATTCACAGAGTATCTCTCGCCTGCATCTGAGGCGGGGACCAAAATGCTCAAGCTCCGGGGCCAGCTCTGGATATACACCCCTGCGGCTGACCGTACAATTCAGATATCGGGGCATCTGCTTCGACAGTCGGTTATGGGATCTGACCTATCCTACGAAGATATGATGGATGACCGCAAGCTTAGTGATGTTTATGATGTTAATATTACAGGCAGGGATACTCTTGACTCCAGGGATGTGATTATTCTGGAACTCACTGCCAATGTGAATGATATTGCTTACTACAGGCAAAAGATGTGGGTAGACAGCGAGAGGTATATTCCGCTAAAACAGGAGATGTACGCCAAGAGTGGGCAGCTGCTTAAGAGGGCGGAGATGAAAAATATTAAACGAGTAGAGAACAGATGGTACCCATCTCTTGTTATATACAAAGATATGCTCAAAGAGGGCAAGGGAACCGAGTTCCGTACCAATACAATAAGTTTTGACCAGCAGATTCCGGAACACATCTTTTCCAAGGCATCTTTGCGTTAAAAACCACTTGCTTTTTGAGTTTATTTATATCTAAATTTGTCATAATATACTGTAATCAAAAAACATTGTAATACTAAAAAATATGAAAACATTTTTAAAGATTGTTCTCGGAACTTTTGTCGGCTCTATGCTGGCACTGGCAATAGGGTTCTTTATCCTTCTGGGAATTGCAGGCTCAATGGCTACATTTTCAAGTAACGCCAAGCCTACAGTACCAAAATCTGCTATACTAAGGCTAAACTTCAGCGATCCAATCGCGGAGCAGGCCTTCGAAGATCCGTTTGCAATTTTCAACCCGATGGGAGGAGCCGAAAAAACACAAGGTATTCTGGATTTTATTCAGACTATCGACAGAGCAGCTGCCGATCCTTCAATTAAGTTCATCTATATGAATGTTACTGAGATCAGCGCAGGGATAAGCCATCTGGAGGAGATTCGAGGCGCTATCACCCGTTTCAGGGAGAGCGGCAAACCTGTGATTGCATATGCAGATAACTTCTCGCAGGCAGCATACTACCTATCTACAGCTGCAGATAAGATCTATATGAGCCCTACAGGTATGTCTCCTTTGACCGGACTTAGCATAAGCTCTCTCTTTCTTAAAGATATGCTGGACAAACTGGGAGTTGAGGTTCAGTTGATCCGCCACGGTAAATTTAAAGCTGCTGCAGAGCAGTTTATCAGTAACGAGATGAGTGCAGAGAACAGAGAGCAGCTCAAGGCATACCTGGATGGAGTATGGGGCACTTGGGTTGCAGATATATCTGCCGCAAGGGGTCTCTCTCCGGAACGTATAAACCAGATGACAGATAACCTTGAACTAACAACTGCCCAAAAGGCACTTGATGCTGGTCTTGTAGATGGTCTTATGTATAAAGATCAAATATCTGATACCCTTGTTAAACTCTTTGGAGTAGAAGATGAAAAGCACCTAAAAATGATCTCAAGCAACGACTACTCTGCTGCAACCAAAAAGATCAATTTCAAAGAGAAGAGTAAAATTGCCATAATCTATGCAGATGGCGAGATTATAATGGGTAAATCGGATGAGAACATCGCATCTGACTCTTTTATCGAGCATATCTCAAAAGTAAGAAAAGATAGCACTATTAAAGCGGTAGTTCTTCGTGTTAACTCACCGGGAGGCTCTGCTCAGAGTTCAGATCTTATAGACCGCGAACTCTCTCTACTTATGGAGAAGAAACCGGTTATTGTAAGTATGGGAGATTACGCAGCCTCCGGCGGTTACTGGATCTCGGCTAAAGCCACAAAAATCATAACCAACAATACTACCTTAACAGGGTCTATCGGGGTGTTCAGTATGGTTCCAAACATTGCCAAGACAATGAAAAAACACCTCCTGATTAATCCTCAAACTGTCAATACAAACAAACACAGTGATATTATGTCCGGCTTCAGGCCTTTGGACAGTGAGGAGGTTGAGTTTGTAAGATCTGCAGTTGAGGAGATATACACAGGGTTTATCAACCTTGTTGCACAGGGCAGAGATATGACTCCGCAGAGGGTAGATGAGATTGCTCAGGGCAGAGTTTGGTCCGGAGTGGATGCTATTAAGATTGGTTTGGCAGACGAGAGGGGTGGTTTAAAAGAGGCTATCAGCTCTGCTGCATCCTACTCAAATCTTGAGTCTTACAGAATAGTAGAGTATCCAGTTTTGAAATCGCCTATCGATAAACTGATGGAGATGCTTATGAACAGCGGGGCAGCCGCCAAAGCTATCTCCAACCCGAACTATCTTATTGAAAAAGCGTACCAGACACTCAAGTCCGAGACAGGAATCAAGCACTATGCAAGGGTGCCGTACAATATCTGGTTTAACTAATATCTTTGGAAATTAGGAGAGAAGCAATTTATGAGAGTATCCTGGAGTAGAAGTTATAAAAGACTTATCTCCAGGATATTTTTTGTATGCTGTGATATCTTGAAACGCTCATCAATTCGAAATCCCGGAATTGCAACTATCTTATCTTCGGAGAGAGTAACAAGAAGGGTCTCCTTTCTTATTTTATCCATCTTAATATCTGTCAGATAGTCGCTTATCTTCTTATAGCCACTCATTCCAAGAGGCATAAATTTATCTCCCTCTCTCCACTTCCTTACCGAAACCGGGAATTTTACAAGATCGGCATCTATAAGCAGGGTACTCTCCGTCACAGTTGCGTCGGATGATACGACAAAGAGATCACCCGTAAACTCAGGCCTGATTGCCCTCTCTTTTTTAAACTTAAATCCCTGCGGCTTAGGGTAGATTGAGAACCTCATTTGAGTGCCTTCGAATGAGAGTTCGCGATAATCTCCTGTTTTGACAACATCAACATCCACACACTCTAACTTAACGGTTATATCTACACTCACACTATTATCTGGAGTGGGCTCACTCTCTTGTACAGGCTCATCGTCCAGCAGCTCCAGCAACTCATCTAAAGAGGAGTCAAGAAACTCCTTGGGTTTCTCAAACATTGCAATATCCGGAGCTATTGGCGGGCTATTCACAGGAGTACCCTTCGGGTAGATTAGCAGATAATCTCTGTCTTTAAGTAGCAGACAACTGTCTGAGTGAAACTCCTTCCCGGGCTGTCCTTGGAGTGAGTCGTAAATCTGCTCTATCTGCCCGGGGTTAAAACCATATTTATCCAATAAAAGGAAGAGCCAGTAATCCGGGCGCCTCTCTTTAAGTAGGGCAGGGATAGAGATTCTGCCGGATGTGTCATCGATAAGGGAGTTGCGCTTCTGTTTGAAAAGATCTTCAAGGATATCTGATGCAGCCTCCACATTGGCCATATCTCTCTCTACTGTTTTGAGAAATGATTGATTTATAATCTCAAACTCCGGGAAGACCATATTTCTGATACGATTCCTGGAGTAGTGGCTCTCCGAATTTGAACTATCTTCACGGAAGGGGATGCTCTCTTTTTTTGTGAATTCAGCTATCTCCCTACGTGAAAAACCCAACAGAGGTCTTATGGTTGTACCGTTTTTTTTTCTAATTCCGGTGAGTCCCTGTAAACCGGTACCCCTTAGAATGTTTATAAAAAAGGTCTCTACCGAGTCATTAAGGTTATGAGCTACCGCTAGATAGTCAAAACCGTGTGTTGTCATAAGAGTCTCAAACCAGTTGTATCTCAAATCTCTGGCTGCCATTTGAGTTGAGATACCCATACTTTTGGCATACCCTTTTGTGTCGAATGTGTTGGAAAAAAACTGAACTCCCCGCTCGGCTGCCCATTCGCTCACCAAATCTTCATCTGAGTCACTCTCCTCCCCTCTCAGTGAAAAGTTAACCGTTGCAATTGCAAAGTTTGAGTAGTATATTCTGGCAAACAGATGTGCCATACACATAGAGTCAATTCCGCCGCTTACGGCAAGAAGTATTTTGGGATTATCCGGCGAGGCTGGATGAAAATCCTTCTGCCCTGTCAGTTGCACTAGAGACTCTTTAAATTTAGTAATCATTACTTTTTGAAATCACCGATTGTATATGAGAATCCAACGGACAAAATTTCTTTAAACTGCAGCCTCGGAGCAAGCTCTCCATCTTTATTGGCAATGAGAATCTCATTGTCATAGATTAGATTTGTCCTCAGATTGACAGAGAAGTACTTGTTGATTTTTGAGTCTGCAAAAAAGTCCCAGTGTACCTTAATGTTCTCGGGTTTACCAAGATAGTCGGAGAACAGATTAAGTGTAGTAGTTATATTTAGATTTTTTCTAACCTGATTTTTATACTCCATTTTAAACTGAGCACCTAGCTCCAGCTTTGTGGCCTGATCTATTTTATTCCCATATCTCACACGGAGCTCTCTTTTCTCAACAACTACAAGATTTCCTGTAAGGGGTGAGAAGTTAAGTGAGAGAGATTTTATTGGTTTATAATCTACCCCCACACCTAAAGAGAAATAAGCTGGAGCAAACGGCCCCGATAGCAGTATTGGATCTCTGTTTGCCGGATAGCTGAAGCCGTTTGCCATTTGACTCCTGAAGTTAAACGAGGCAGCGGCAAAAAATTCATTAAAGGCTCTGTAGCCCAGTTTACTGTCGAAGATGAACTTATCGTCACTCTTCTTATATCTGTCTCCAAAAGAGTGAACAAAGCCATAGCCTATCTGTAACCTGTTCTCCCAAAACATCTCCTTTCTCACTGCGTAGTTTCTGTAGATATTTATAAAGGTATTCAAAGCAATATTGTCGTATCCTCCGGATGACCAATTAGTTAAAGAGAGCTGTGAAAAACCTACCTGAAAAAGGGTCCCCCCCTTCCATCTGCTTGGGGGAGGCGGCGGCGGAACAAGAACCGGGATTTGTATTTTAGAGGCAATAATAACGCACAACTCGTGCCCGACGCTCAGCTGTGGAACCTCCTTAGAGACAACCTCTTTAACTACTTTATCCTGAGAATAGGCAGCATAAGATGTAAAAAAACAGAGTATGGCAGAGAGTAAGAGCTTTTTTAACATTAAAACTTCGTTTAGAGATGGAACAATTAAAAATATACTAATCTTCAAGAACGTCGTCAGAGTTGAATTTGAATCCCATCCTCTTACCTGTCTGCAGTTTGGCGCTCTCGATCTTATCGTTTATCTGCTCCACACTTGCAACTTTCACCAAATCAAAAGGGGGAACCAAAAGGTCGAAGGAAAGAGTGTATAAAATTGCACTCTCTACAATTCCGACCAACTCCTCTCTCCCCAGCTGCTTTTTACCGAATGTCCCAACCACATTATCCTGCTGCTTTTTACCCTCAACCAGGAAATGTTTATCCTTGTTTATAAAAATTCTTGCAACCAGATATCCCAAATCGTCCGGTCTGTTATATTTAATTGAATCTGATAGAAAGTTGTATACGCTGATAATTCCGCAGAAACCTCTGTTCGGATCTTTTTTAAGATAGTCACTCTTCCATACCGGGTGATCTCTGTCAAAGATAAAGGTATCTGAGTGCATACTAAAGATTAGGACATCATCTGCAAATTTAAGTTCTGCCTCAAATTTCCCCCGGTCCCGGTACTCCAGACGGATTCTTCTGTCATTGCTATCCAACAAATCGTTGAGATCGTTGCTCATCTCATTGAGAATCTCTTTAATCTGGTTAAAGAGCTCCATTGAGTGGTTAAAAACCTGCAGCTTGATTTGAGACTTGCTGTTGAAACCTGCCAGAATCTCTCTCTGTCGGGACGGTAAATCTGTTGACATTGCTCTTTATTTTGTTGTAACTGTTAATTAATATCGTTTGTAAAAATAAATATTTTAATACGCTCTTGCAAAAAATACTCTCCCTTTTGACGGTTTTCCGCTGTAAACACAAAAACCACTCTCCTGCTGTTCCTCCTCCATCGGAATGCAGCGGATGGTTGCTTTTGTCTCCTCTTTTATTCTCTCCTCACTCTCTTTTGTTCCGTCCCAGTGGCATAAAAGAAAACCACCCTCCTCAATCTTTGTCTTAAAGGTGTCAAAGTCATCTACTTTAAAGGTGTTCTTAATCCTAAAATCTAGAGCTTTGTTGTATATATTCTCCTGTATATCATCCATTAGAGAGAGTATATACTCCTCAACCCCCTGCTGCTCTCTTGACTCCTTGGTTAAAGTGTCTCTGCGAGCAACCTCGACAGTTCCGTTTTCAAGATCTCTTGGCCCGATGGCAACTCTCACAGGAACCCCCTTAAGCTCCCACTCTGCAAACTTAAAGCCGGAACGAAGGTTATCTCTGGTATCTATTTTAACGGTAAGGCCAAACTTCTCCAGCCGAACCTTCATCTCACCCATCTTTTCAACTATCTTGTCATTCTCCTCCTGTGTCTTGAAAATAGGGACCATAACCACGTGAATAGGTGCAAGTTTTGGAGGAAGCACTAACCCGTTATTATCGCTGTGAGCCATAACCAAAGCGCCCATCAACCTGGTTGAGACTCCCCAGGATGTTGCCCAGACGTACTCCAGACCACCCTCTTTGTTTGCAAACTGAACATCAAATGCCTTGGCAAAGTTCTGTCCCAAAAAGTGGGAAGTGCCTGCCTGAAGAGCTTTTCCGTCCTGCATAAGGGCCTCGATACAGAGAGTCTCCAGTGCACCGGCAAATCTCTCGCTCTCGCTTTTCTTACCCACTATAACAGGCATAGCCATATACTCCCGGGCAAATTTTGCATAGACCTGAACCATCCTCTCGGTCTCCTCAATGGCCTCCTGTCGGGTTGAATGTGCCGTGTGTCCCTCCTGCCACAGAAACTCTGCAGTCCTTAGGAAGAGGCGGGTTCTCATCTCCCAGCGAACCACATTTGCCCACTGATTGATAAGCAGAGGAAGATCTCTGTAAGATTTTATCCAGTTTTTATATGTGCTCCAGATTATTGTCTCCGAGGTTGGTCTTACTATGAGCTCCTCCTCCAGTTTGGCATCCGGGTCCACAACAACTCCAGGGCCATCCGGATTTGCCATAAGACGGTGGTGAGTAACCACTGCACACTCTTTTGCAAAACCCTCAACGTGTTCGGCCTCCTTGCTTAGAAATGACTTTGGAATAAACAGTGGAAAATAGGCATTTACGTGCCCTGTCTCTTTAAACATCTTGTCCAGCTGAGCCTGCATCTTCTCCCAAATTGCATATCCGTAGGGTTTGATAACCATACACCCTCTCACGGCAGAGTTCTCTGCAAGATCTGCCTTTGTTACCAGATTATTGTACCACAGTGAATAGTTCTCCTCTCTTCCTACAATCTCTTTTGCCATTTTTATTGATTTAATATTATAATTTGCTACTTATTATGTGCTATATGGTATGATTTTTGAGTACATTTGCAATGAAGGCACAAAAGTACAAAATAATTTAAAACACAGGAGGTGCAAGATGAAAAACACAATTACAATTATTGTTCCTATAATACTGGGATTGATTCTTAGCTCTTGCGGAACCACAACCAGATATGCATCTTCTACATATGAGGATGCCATCTATCAAAAACCGTCAGCAAACGGTTACATTGTTGTTAACACAGAGAGTGACTCAAAAGTAGAGATCTTAAAGGGTAAAACCAAAGAGTCTAACCGTGCCATAATCAACGGTAAGGTTGTTGAGGCAGCCTATGTGGATGAAAATGGCAATGTGAACATAGATATTGACGATATGGAAGAGAAGACCTATCTCATTCTAAACCCCGGTGAATCTTTTGAAGAGCGGCTCACAAAATTTGAGAACCCTCAGTACCAAATAAATATAACCTACTCCTATATGGATTACTACAATCCCTGGTTTTGGGATTTTGGTTACTCTTCATTTTGGAGAATGAGCAGAATGCATAATATGTATAGTCCGTGGTACTCATATTTTATGAGCCCTTATTTTAATAGCGGTTTTTACGGATACAACTATTACTATATGGATCCTTTTGCAGGTATGAACTTTTTCTGGTGGAACAGATATAGTATGATTAACTCTCCTTGGGACAGCTACTACTCATCCTGGTACTATCCGGGCGAATCATACGGATACTGGTACTTCAACTGGAATGACCCTCAGAGATATCGTTACACCAGCTCCAGAGATTTCTATTACGGTCGCAGGGAGAGTGCCAGATCAAACTCATCTTCCTCTTCAAATGCGGCTATGTCCGGCGGCTCTTATATAAGACGCAATAATAGCACCGCCAGAGTAGAGCAGGTTAGAGGTGAAAGATTCTATACAGGGGATATCAGCTCAACAGAGAGTATGTTCAGGAGAGATTCCAGGTTTGAGGGGTACGGCTCCACAACCAACAGCCAAACCCGAGAGGTGAGTGGACAAAGAAGAGGCAATACAGAATCTGCCTCAAGAGTAGAGCGTGAAAGCTCTTCACGCAGAGGAAGCGAGATAACCCGTGGCACAGAGGTAAACAGAGGTTCAAACAACTCACAATCTTCGGTAAGACGCAGTAACAATCAACAGACCGTGAATTCGGGCACAGTTAACAGAAGCACAAGTACAGTTAACAGAAGCACAAGTACAGTTAGCAGAAGCTCCGGTACAGTTAACAGAAGCTCCGGCTCTTCTACAAGCGGAACATCATCAACAAGAGGAAGTTCACAGAGAAGAGATGATGTAATCTCATCCAGCAACTACAGGCCATCAGAAAACCAAAGGAGCAGCTCCTCCGGTAACAACTCATATAGCAGAGGCTCCTCAACTTCTAACAGCAGTTTCAATAACAGCAACCCTACAAGAAGTTCGGTCTCTACACCACCGGTAAGCAATGCGGGGTCATCATCTTCGTCGTCTTCATCTTCTTCAAACACATCAAGCAGCAGCTCGAGCAGCACCTCAAGCAGCGGAAGTTCATATCGCAGGTAAGTATTGAAATTATTATGAAAAGAGTATTATCTATTATTATTGCAGTAGTAGTTACAAACACTATTGTCGCTCAGAATGCCTTTGACGCACTAAAATTCTCTCAAATCAGGTACGAAGGCAGTGCAAGAACAATTGCAATGGGAAATGCTTTTGGTTCTCTCGGAGGAGATACATATGCAATGAGCATTAACCCTGCATCATCTGCAATCTACCGATACTCTGAGTTTGCCTTTACACCCTCACTGGGTTCGAACAGTACAAATACAAACTATCTCAATAACAGGGAGAGTGAAAAATGGACACGAATAGGGATATCAAACCTGGGGTTTGCAGGCTCTATAAAGATTGGTAACAGCCCGTATGGACTTAAAAGCATAAGCTTCGGGGTAGCTGTAAATAAGCTAAACAACTACACATCAAGATCATATACCAGCGGTTTAAATGCCAACTCCAGCTGGTTAGGCTCTCTTGCAGACGGGTTAGGCGGAATCTTTAACGGAGATCTGGACATTAATGACCAGTGGAATCCATTCTACGACTTCCCTCAGGCATCCTGGAAAGAGATTCTCTCCTGGAACTCAAACCTGCTGGACCCTCTTCCGGACTCAGATTATGACTATATAGGCGCAACCGAAAATATATCCGGTCAACAGATTGTACTTGCAGGCGAGCTCAAACAGGAGTTCTACCGCGAAAGAAAGGGAAACCTATCTGAGATAGTCTTTAATGCCGGAGCAAATATCTCGGATAAACTATTTTTCGGAATCAATCTGGGGATGCAGTCAATAAGTTTTAACGATTATCAGAAATATTCCGAAAGTGCTGTTAACCCTGCACTCTTCGACTCAAAATTCTCATCATTCTCTCACCTGTTTGAACAGAATTCAAATGGTGTGGGGTTGAATGCAAAATTTGGATTTATCGCTCTTCCTTTTGCCGGGCTAAGAGTGGGTGGAAGTATATCAACTCCAACCTGGCTTTTGATGTCGGACCAGTGGGAGGAGACAATAGATGCACGCTACTCAGACGGTTACAAAAGCAAGATTCTCTCACCTGTAGGCGAGTACAACTACAGAGTAACATCACCATTCAGGTGGAATATCGGAGCATCATATGTACTTGGTAAGTTTGCCATTATAAGTGTAGATTACGAAGGGGCAGATTACTCCAAAATATTAATGATGAGCGAGTCTTTTGACAAATATGAGTTTAACACAGAGAATAAATATATTGAGACAAACTTCCAAGCCGCAACCAACTTAAGAGTGGGTGCAGAGGTGAGACCTATGGATTTTCTTGCCCTCAGAGCAGGGTACTCCAAATATGGTAATCCGGAAAAGAGCTATGGCTACGAAATGGAGTACATCTCCGGTGGAGTCGGGTTCACCTCCAAAGGGGGTACTTTCCTGGATTTAGGCTTCCAGAAGTTACTGCAAAACAGTGAAACTTACTCTCTATATTCCGATTATACCAACCATACTGCCCCGGTAGGGAATATGGATATCTCCGGATGGAAATTCCTTATGACACTTGGATTTAGATTTTAGAGAAAATACCTGGAGTGTGGCCCCTCATTAAAGAGCAGGTCAATAACAGAAAGATTGGCAAAAAAACCGAATTTATGGGCGAATACCTGATGGTATCGCCCTTTTTCTTCTTTACCGGCAAACGGAGATACTCTCTTAGGATGTATTTTCTCTCTGAAATCACTAATAGTAAGATCTTTTTCAGTATCGCCCTCTTTTAAAAATTCATCTGTAAAATTGATGTTTGCAGGCAGATTCAACAAATCCAGCAGACACCTTATCAGATCTTTATTGAATTCAAACAGATGGTCATACTCTCTGGTGTAAAAAGGTAGAAGATCCTGCTGATAGTGCTCAAAATAGGGTGAAGATTTGTATGCAGATAAAATTGCCCGCCAGTGTTGACTCTGCCACCTTTTAGAGTTATCTACTCTTATCTCTTTGATTGGGATAGAGAATCCCTCACTTCTGACAATGGGGATGTGTAAAGATAGAGGGCCGTTGGCACTGTAAATGCAACAACGGCTCCTGAATGACTGTTTTTGAAAATTTTCCCACTGTTCAATTTTCCAATCTGTAAAAGTGTTTATCACCCGGAAGTAGTCTGTCGGAGGAAGATATGCAGTTGAAAGAATTGCTGTACTACTCATCTATAGATTTACCGCCGCCTCTAATTATTCCCCTTTTTGAAGATCTGATGAAATCTACTATGGCTCTCTTTTCCGGGGTCTCCGCAAAAGTTGCGTCTACCTCGTTGCAGGCATCAGATGTGTTGAGCCCTCCGTTGTATATCACTTTATAGATATCCCTTATCTCATCAATTTTATCGTTGGAAAAACCTCTTCTTCTAAGTCCTATAACATTCACACCTCCAAATGAGAGAGGTCTTCTGCCTGCGACAATATAGGGTGGAACATCCTTTCCGACCATTGAGCCACCCGAGAGCATAGAGTGTGCTCCAATTCTTGTAAACTGGTGTGCGGCGGAGTGACCTCCAATAATTGCATACTCATCTACATCGGTAACTCCTGCTATTCCCACATAACTTACCAAAACAACGTTATCTGCAATTATGCAGTCGTGTGCAATATGAGAGTATGACATAATCATACACCCATTTCCGACTTTAGTAACTCCCCTTCCGCTCTTTAGAGTGCCTCTGTTTACGGTAACATACTCTCTTAAAATAGTATTATCTCCAATCTCAACATAGGTAACCTCCCCCGAGAACTTGTAGTCCTGAGGCTCACCTCCGATTATTGCCCCGGGATAAATCTTGCAGTTTTTGCCGATTTTTACATTATCCAATATTGTGGCGTGAGGCCCTATCCAACATCCATCTCCAATCTCCACATTTCCTGCAATATATGCAAATGGTTCAATTGTAACGTCTTTGCCAATTTTGGCATCCGGATGTATATAAGATTGATTCATATAAATTAATTACTTATTTTTAATAACCTGAGCAACCAAATCTGCTTCACAAGCCAATGTGTTGCCTACATAAACTTCTCCCTTCATATAGACTAAAGATCTTCTCATAGGTGCAGTCAGGGTGAGTTTAATAACCAAAACATCTCCGGGAACAACTTTTCTCTTAAACTTTGCGTTATCTATCTTTGCGAAATAGGTAGAGTACCTCTCCGGCTCATCCAAATCGTTCATCACCAATATTCCTCCCACCTGAGCCATAGCTTCAATAATTAAAACACCCGGCATAACCGGCTCATCGGGGAAATGGCCGATAAAGTAGCCTTCGTTAATTCCAACAGTCTTAATACCTACAACCACCTCTGTATTCATCTGAATTATTCTGTCAACCATCAAAAACGGAGGTCTGTGAGGTAGAAGTTTCTTAATTCCATTAATATCAATTACCGGTAGAGCATTTGGGTCAAATTGCGGAATCTCCTTAGAGTTTAAAGTTTCGTTTGCCATTTTTTTGATAATTTTTGCTATTTCTGTATTAATTTTATGTCCTGGTTTATGGGCAATTACCCTCCCTTTTATTCTTACTCCAGAAAGCGACAGATCTCCCAGCAAATCCAGAAGTTTATGTCTGGCGCACTCATTTGGAAATTTAGGCTCTTTTATGTTTACATATCCACTCTCAATACTATCAAATTCTCGTTTTCCGAAGATCTCCTGAAGTTTTTCAGACTCGGTGGCTGTGAGCCCCCTCTCTGCTATAACAACCGCATTGTTTAGATCTCCCCCTTTAATGAGGTTGTTTTTTATGAGAGGCTCAATGTCGTGTAAAAAAACAAAGGTCCTGCAGCAGGCAATCTCAGTTGAGTAGTTTACACTGTTATCAAATTTTGCATACTGATTACCCAGCACTTTAGAGTTAAAATCTATCATAACCTCTGCACTGAAGTTATCATCCGGATAGATTGTTATCTCAGACCCACTCTGCGGCTCTTTGTAAAAGATCTTCTCCTTTACCGTTAAATAACTTCTCTCCTCCTGCTGCGCCTGAGTTCCGTCTGCCCATATTGCATCTGCATAAGGGGCCGCGCTTCCGTCAAGAATCGGAATTTCGGGACCATCTACCTCAATTAGTGCGTTGTCGACTCCAAGTGTCCAAAGAGCAGAGAGTATATGTTCAACTGTAGAGACTATCTCCCCTTTATGCTCCAATACTGTCCCCCTCTGAGTGTTTGTAACATAGTTGACAGAGGCGCTAAATGGAAGTGAACCCTCAATATCGCTGCGTCTTATTTTTATACCGTGGTTCTCACCTGCAGGTAATATCCTCATCAAAACACTCTTTCCGGAATGTAACCCTCTCCCCTCAAATGTATATATCTTTTTTAGAGTCTGCTGTTTATCCTGCATATATTCCAAGTGGTTTAGAACAGTTCGCAAAGTTAGAAAATTTCACCTATCTTTTGTGTAAGTTCTTGAATATTGCATATGACTTAAAATACTCTCTTGAGTCTATTGCCGGACTTCCAACAATGGATCTCCCCTCCTCTTTGATTGATGACATAACTCCTGCCTGAGCTCCTATCATTGTTTTATCTGCAATAGATATATGTCCGGCAACTCCAACCTGCCCACCGAACATACAACCCTTTCCAATTTTAGTAGAGCCGGAGATGCCGGTTAGGGCTGCTATTACGGTGTTCTCTCCAATCTCCGTATTGTGTGCTATCTGTATAAGATTATCCAACTTAACACCTTTCCGAATAATGGTAGATCCTATTGATGCTCTGTCAATTGTTGTGTTAGCACCAACTTCGCAATTATCCTCAATTACCACATTTCCGGTTTGAGGGATTTTTTTGTAGCTCCCGTCAGGCAGTGGGGCGAACCCGAAACCATCTGCACCAATAACCGCATTTGCGTGGATAATACAATCGGAACCGATTTTACACCCTGCATAGATCTTAACCCCCGGGTAGATAGTTGTGTTCTCTCCTATCTCCACATCCTCGCCAAGATAGCACTGCGGATATATCTGACTCCCTTTTCCTACTGACACTCTCTTTGAGACTATTGTACCGGCTCCGATATAACACCCTTTAGCTATTTTGGAGCTCCAGGCTACTCTTGCAAAGAGTGATCTCCCCATTTTTCGGGTAGATTTAAGAGAGTTAAAAAGCTCCAAAACGGAGGCGATTGCCTGATAGGCATCATCTACCCGAATCACAGTTCCGTTTACCGGAGATGATGGTTCAAAGGATCTGTTCAATATTACTATGGATGCTTTTGAGGTGTAGAGATAGCTCTCATACTTTGGGTTACCCAGGAATACAAGAGTGCCGGGCTTGCCGCTCTCAATGCGGGCAACTGAACTCACCTTTACCAGAGGGTCACCCTGAATCTCTCCTTTGAGATAGTCTGATATATATTGTGCTGTGATCTCCATTCTATATTTTAGTTAAAATTTGCTGTGCAAAGAAAATATTTTTTTGTGATTTGAGAAAAGGCTTTTGCCGATAGCATATCTGAGATATAGTACACATCATTTACCTCACCATTTTCGGAGAGAATCTCTATCTCACCCTCGGCAGAGTCGTAGCCTCGGTTTATTACCTCTCCCGTGCAGATAAAATAGGATAGCTCCTCCTCTGAAATCACATTTTTGAAATGATCCCGGATGGTTTTGCACCCTTTTTCATACTCCGGGTTCTCTATTGGTGAATTTAAGAGCTTAAGTTTAGGGAGCCTCCTCTCTGTTAACATTCTGCATAATAATGAGAGAGTCGGGTCATCAGAAAACTGCCACTGTTTAATTGCAGACATTACATCTGTATCGTCCAGACGGGTAAACATCTCAAGAACCTCCTCTCTTCCAAATGTTTGGGGTGTAAAATCTCTAACCAGAAAATAGCAAATCGCAGGAGACCCTGCCAATGAGTGGCCGTTGACCGCGAGATATCTCGCTCTCCTTAAAATGCTGATTAAAAGCTGCTCTGCAGCAACAACAGTTTTATGAAGGTAGACCTGCCAGTACATAAGTCTTCGTGATATAAGAAATTTTTCAATTGAATAGATCCCCTTTAGCTCCACGACAAGTCTGTTATCCTTAACAGATAACATTTTTATTATTCTCTCAAGACCTATCATCCCTTCGGCAACTCCACTGAAGAAGCTGTCCCGTTTAAGGTAATCAAGGCGGTCTACATCCAGCTGCCCCGATACAAGCTGATGTAAAAAGTGTTTTTGATATCTCCCCTCAAAGATTGAGACCGCCATAGCCAGGGCTCCGCCGGAATCTTTGTCTATTTTTTTCATCAGTTCTAAGGATATCTCTTCGTGGGAGACCCCTACAATTATATTATTTTCAAGCGCGTGGCTAAAAGGGCCGTGACCAATATCGTGCAGAAGCATCGCTGCAGATGCCGCCTCCTCCTCTGCCTGTGTAATCTCTATCCCTTTTGACCTTAGAACCGCCACAGCATCCCTCATCAAATGCATAGCACCCAGGGCGTGAGAGAGGCGTGAATGTGTTGCTCCGGGATAGACCAAATTTGTAAGACCAAGCTGCTTTATATCTCTAAGCCTCTGAAAATATGGATGAGCTACAATATCACTAACAATACCTTTAGGGATATTTATAAATCCGTGAACCGGATCGTTGATTATTTTATAACTGGTAATCATTGCGTAAAGTTACAATAATATTAAAAAATTTGTCGTATTTATAAATTATTGATATATTTGCTGCGATTAAGAGCGAAAGAGAGATAAGGGGACACGGTTGTCCCCTTATTTATTAAATTTATTTTAATGATAATAAAAGAGAAAATAGCAACACTAATCGAGGGATATCTCGCAGATAACTCTCTTTTTCTGGTTGATATAACTATCAGTTCAGAAAACGACATAGAGATTGCAATAGACTCATATGACCGGGTAGATATCAAAAATTGCGCCGATATCAGCAGAATTGTAGATGCCGGATTAAACAGAGAGGAGGAGGACTTCTCTCTTACGGTAACATCTGCAGGGCTGGACCAGCCATATAAAGTATTTGACCAATATAAAAAATCTCTGGGAAAGGAGGTTGTTGTTGTATTGAAAAGCGGAGCAAAGATAGTTGCAACTCTTACCCGGGCCTTCCCCGATAAGATTGAACTAACCTACTCCAGACAGGAGAGAGTTGAGGGCAAAAAGAGAAGAGAGACAGTTGAGATTGTTGAGACATATAATCTCTGCGACATTAAGAGCACAAAAACACAAATTAATTTCAAATAATATCTAAAAGGAATTTACCTATATGGAAGGGTTAAATTTAATCAGCACATTTGCTGAGTTTAAAGAGTTAAAAAGCATAGATCGTCCTACAATGATGAGCGTTCTGGAGGATGTTTTCCGCAGTCAGCTAATTAAAATGTACGGAACTGCAGATAATTTTGATATCATCATCAATATTGACAAAGGAGACTTTGAAATCTGGAGAAACAGAGTCGTGGTAGAGGTCGTTGAGGATCCAAGTACCGAGATATCTTTAGAGGATGTTGCAAAGATTGACGCATCATACGAGATTGGAGAGGAGTTCGTGGAAGAGGTAAAACTCTCATCTTTCGGGAGAAGGGGAATTCTTAATCTTAGGCAAAATCTCTCAGGCAGAATTATGGATATAGAGAAAGCAAACCTATACACCAAGTACAAAGAGAAGATTGGAGAGATTGTAGTGGGAGAGGTATATCAGGTTTGGAAGAAAGAGGTTCTCATTATGGATGAGGACGGAAACGAGCTTCTTCTGCCAAAAACAGAGCAGATACCATCTGACTTCTTCAGAAAAGGAGACACCGTAAGAGCAGTAGTCTCTTCTGTAGAGATGAAAAACAACAACCCCATTATTATCCTATCAAGAACCTCTTCTGTTTTTCTGGAGAGAATGTTTGAGCAGGAGGTTCCGGAGATTTTTGACGGTCTTATCACTATCAAAAAGATTGTACGGATACCGGGTGAGAGGGCAAAGGTTGCTGTTGAATCATATGACGAGAGGATTGACCCGGTTGGAGCTTGTGTCGGGGTTAAGGGATCCAGGATTCACGGAATCGTTCGCGAACTTCGCAATGAAAACATAGATATTATCAACTGGACTTCAAATATGCAGCTTCTCATCCAGAGGGCTCTGAGTCCGGCCAAAATTATATCCGTAAAGATAAACGAGGAGGAGAAACGGGTTGGAGTATTCCTCAAACCGGGTGATGTTTCACTCGCTATAGGCAAGGGTGGCAGCAACATTAAGCTTGCAGGTATGCTTGTAGATATGGAGATAGATGTATTCCGCGACATTGAAGAGGAGGAGGAGGATGTCCTTCTTACCGAATTCAGTGACGAAATTGACGAATGGGTAATAGCAGCATTGAGATCTATCGGATGTGATACCGCAAAAAGTGTTCTCGCTCTTCCTGTTTCGGAGATTGTAAGAAGAGCAGACCTTGAAGAGGAGACCGTATTGGATATACAGCGAATTTTACGCGAGGAGTTCGAATAGTTTAATAAATGAATGGGAGATAAAATATGACAGTAGACAACATAATAAGAGTTGGTAAAGTATTGAAGGAGTTCAATATAGGGCTGGGGACCCTGGTGGACTATCTTAAAAGCAAGAAGATAGAGATTGAGGCCTCACCCGGCACAAAAATTACTCCCGAAACTTACGAACTCATAAGAAAAGAGTTTGGAAAGGAGCAGATCATAAAGGAGCAATCCAAGAAGATCGCTATTAAGGTTAAAGATATCACAGACAAAGCAGATCATCACGACTTAGATGACTCGGAAGATGAGCTTCCGGTAAAGGAGGTTTTCATTAAAACTACTGTCTCAGAACACCCCTCTCCTAAAATAATCGGCAAAATAGATATTGACAAACTTTATAAACCGGCCCCCCATCCGGAGGTTCCCAACATTGTTCACAAGCCTGAACCTGAGAGCGTTAAAGTAGTTGAGCCTATAATTGAACCAATAATAACCCAAGTGGTGGAGGCAGAGACAAAACCGGAGGTGGTACCTGCCCCAGAGATAAAAGAGGAAGTGAAGATCCCGGAGGTTCCTCAGGTATCTCCGACTCCCGTTACAGAGCCTTTGGAGATTAAGCGAGAGATCCCGCAACACGAGAGCAGAGAGAGAGCTCAGGAGAGAGAGAGAAGAGAGATTAGGGAGAGGCAGGAGCAGAACGGCAGAATTGAGGCTAAACTTCGCAGAGAACAGAAAGAGAGCAGGGAGGAGAGAGAGAGAGAGGAGATAAAACAGAGGAATGAGGCAAAAGTGAAAGCAGAGGCAAAAAGGGTGGCAGATGCAAAACAGCTTGCCGAAGCCAAAGAGCAGGAGAGGATTGCAAAAGAGCAGCCAATTATAGCTCCAATTGAACACATAGAGACAAAAGTAGAGAGACTTGTCGGGCCAAAAATTAGCGGCACAATGGATCTCTCTCAGTTTGATAAAAAGAAACCGGAGACCAAACCAACCTCTAAGGAGAGTCATAAAGGGAAACGCGAAAGAATACGCAAACCTCACAAAGAGAAGGTTGATGTTTCCAAGGAGACAAAAGATAACCAATTCAGAGGTGCTGCTGCAGATAAGAACAGGCCACCACTCAATAAGAAGAAAGATACCAAACCGGTAATAGGTAAAGAGAAATTCAAACCTGTAAGAAATGAGGTGGATGAAGATGCCGTACAGAAGCAGATTAAAGAGACCTATCTGCGTATGGTTGAGGGTAAAGGTAAGACCCGGGGATCTAAGTATCGTAAAGATAAAAGAGAGCACGCCTCTCAAAAGCTTCAGGAGGAGCACGAAAAAGAGCAAATTTCAAGCAACATCCTAAAGATGACCGAGTTCGTTACTGTTAACGACCTTGCAATGATGATGGATGTGCCTGTAATCAAGGTTATCGAGGCCTGTATGAACCTGGGTCTGATGGTATCCATCAATCAAAGGTTGGATGCAGAGGCAATGGTACTGGTTGCAGAGGAGTTTGGTTTTAAGGTTGAGTTTGTAACCGCAGACCTTCAGGGATCTATTCAGGAAGAGGCAGATACCGAGGAGGAGTTGGTAACCCGACCTCCTATTGTAACTGTAATGGGACACGTAGACCACGGTAAAACATCACTGTTGGACTATATTCGTAAAGCAAATGTTATTGCCGGTGAGGCAGGGGGAATAACCCAGCACATTGGAGCCTATAATGTTCAGATAGCCAGTGGAGAGAGAATCACATTTCTGGACACTCCGGGTCACGAAGCATTTACTGCGATGCGTGCCCGTGGTGCCAAGGTTACAGATATTGCAATCATTATTATCGCTGCAGACGACGCAGTAATGCCACAGACCAGAGAGGCTATCAACCACGCTCAGGCAGCCGGTGTACCGATGATATTTGCAATCAACAAAATGGATAAGCCGGGTGCAAACTCCGAGAGAATTCGCGAGCAGCTTGCCAATATGAACCTGCTTGTAGAGGACTGGGGTGGTAAATACCAGTGTCAGGAGATATCTGCAAAACAGGGAATAAATGTAGACAAACTTCTGGAGAAGATTCTTCTTGAATCTGAGTTGTTGGATCTTAAGGCAAACCCAAACAAGAGGGCAAAAGGTACCGTAATAGAGTCTTCATTGGATAAAGGGAGGGGCTATATCACCACAATGCTCGTTCAGACCGGAACTCTACATATAGGAGATATTATTCTCAGCGGAAGCTATACCGGAAAGATCAAAGCTATGTTCAACGAAAGGGGGCAGAAGATAACCGAGGCTGCACCCGCTTCGCCTGTCTCGATTCTAGGACTTAACGGAGCACCTGCTGCAGGTGAGCTCTTCAATGTAATGGAGGATGAGAAAGAGGCAAGAGATATAGCAAACAAAAGGGAGCAGCTGCTTAGAATACAAGGTCTTAAAACTCAGAAACACATTACTCTGGAGGAGATTGGCCGTCGTATCGCTATTGGAAACTTCCAGGAGCTCAATGTTATTGTTAAAGGAGATGTAGACGGTTCAATTGAGGCTTTGTCGGACTCGCTGATAAAACTCTCGACCGAAGAGGTACACGTAAATGTAATTCACAAAGCAGTTGGTGCAATCTCTGAATCGGATGTTCTGTTGGCTGCTGCATCTAACGCTATTATAATAGGCTTCCAGGTTCGTCCATCGGTATCATCACGCAAACTTGCAGAGAAAGAGGAGATAGAGATAAGGCTCTACTCTGTGATTTATGACGCAATAAACGAGGTGAAAGATGGTATGGAGGGTATGCTTGCACCGGAGCAGAAGGAGGAGATCACTGCAACTGCAGAGGTTCGTGAGGTTTTCCGTATATCTAAGGTGGGCTCTATTGCAGGCTGTATGGTAAAAGAGGGGAAACTAATCCGAAATGCTAAGGTGAGAATTATTCGCGACGGAATTGTGGTATACACAGGTGGTCTCGGATCACTTAAGAGGTTTAAGGATGATGTCAAAGAGGTTGCTGCAGGTTATGACTGCGGACTTAATATTGACGGATATAACGACATTAAAACTGGAGATATAATTGAATCTTACACAATTGTGGAGATCAAGAGGAAGCTGTAACGCTAACCTCCATATCAATATCTATAGAGAAGCGGGCCTTTACGGTCCGCTTTATCTTTTGTGCAAACTCCAGAAGCTCTCTGCCGGTTGCTCCCTCATATGCAAGCAGAACCAATGCGTGGTTCTGATGAACTCCCACATTTAACTCTCTGACACCCTTGAAACCACACTGCTCAATCAGCCAGGCTGCCGGAATTTTTACAAAACCGGGCGAAGAGGGATAGAGCCTCAGTGTAGGGTTGCCCTCCTTTAATCCCTGTGCAAAACTCTCCTCTACTATCGGATTTTTAAAGAAGCTACCTGCATTACCTATCTTGGCAGGATCCGGAAGTTTTGCTGTTCTTATATCAATGATCGCTTTTCTAATGTCGTAAAGAGTCGGGCTCTCTGTAGATGAGAGGCGCTCCTGTACATCGGCATAGGAGGTGTTAACGACCGGGTCTAGAGCAAGTTCAAAGGTTACAAAGGTTATGATTGTCTTTCCTTTAAGCTCTTGTTTGAAAATGCTCTCTCTGTAACCGAAACGGCACTCTTTGGCAGTTACCCTCCGCTCTTGTGAGGTGACAATATCTACATAATCTACCCATACAATTGTATCCTTTGCCTCCGATCCGTATGCTCCAATATTTTGAACCGGTGCTGCACCCACACAGCCCGGAATTCCGGATAGGTTCTCCACCCCTCCCCAACCTCGATCTACACAATATGCAACAAATCTGTCCCAATCTACACCTGCCCCTACCTTTAACTTGAGAGAGCTCTCAGTTATATCGACAATTGAGATCTCCATAATATCCGGGTGAACCACAAGCCCGTTAAAATCTCCGGAGAAAAGGGTATTTGAACCTGAGCCCAGTACAAGTTTTGGTATATCGGTAAAACGGGTATCACTTAGAAGCTCTATTACCTCCTTAACCGAACCAGGAGCTGCATACCAGGATGCTTTTGCACTTATGCCCAGAGTATTAAGCCTCTTTAAATCTTTATCTCTCTCTAATATCATAGGTTAAATATCGTGAATTACGGAATCCGGAGCTACAGAAGATCTCTCATCTTTATCGCTATCTTTTATAATTGGTTTGTGAATATATAAGATCCTGCAGATAAACCTCATCATAGATATGATTATAAGCAACATAAAAGCCGTTATCTCTGCCGAGAGTTGCTCCTTTATCCTGGCCTTTGCCGAGACAAGCTCTGAATCCTCCCCGAGAATGTTGTCTATGTTATCAAAAGGAATATCTATTGTTGACCATTTTGATATAACTGTAGCATCATATAAATAAAGAACACCACCATTTGATCTATTCATAGTTAAAAGAGTTTTGAAATCTGTGTTGTAGATCTTGGGTGAGAGTCTGTTAAAATTTGAGAGCGAATCTGTGGGGCTCAACCCCGATCCGGTAAGCACAATTAAATCAACCCCTCTGACACTTAGGGTATCGTAGAGACGATTTACCCTCTCTATTGCTCTCCTGCCCAGTTGGTCAATGAATGGGACAGTGGCAATGAAGAGTGCCCCCTTTACCGAGAGTAGAGAGTCTGTCACGTAGTTGCCGTTCAGGTCAGAGACAGCAAAGTCCATATGAGCGGAACCCTTGCTTACTCTTTTTGTTCTTGAATCTTCAAATAGATAGGTCGAGTCCGGCAGATTCTCTATTGAAAACTCGTATCTCTTACCATCCTTTGAGTAGATGAGAGTGGTCTCAAATACAGGAGTGTCACTTTCTGAGATAAAATCCAGCCTCCCTTTAATATCTGTACCAACTTTAAACTCCATAAAATCTATCATTGGCAGATGCCTGTATGAGTAGAGAGAGAGAGAGACAATAAGAAGTGCATAAGTGATTGCGAAACCCCACTCCCACTTTGCCGGAGCTATCGGGATAAATTTCTCTTTTTGGAGATAGAGAAGAGTGGCAAAAAAGAGAAACACTATGTTCTTGTAAAAGGTTTGCCAATTGGTAAGTTTAATTGCCTCTCCAAAACAGCCGCAGTCTGTAACAGGATTAAAGATCGCAAGAAAAAGTGTTAAAATGGTGAAGATGGATATGAAAAACAGCGAAACCCTGCAGGCAATCTTCATTCGTATACCCACAAGAAGTGATATCCCTATGAGCATCTCTGTTCCTGAGAGTGCAACCCCTAATGTCTGAGCAATAAAGTGCCAGGAGTCAATTCCGGCAACCTTCATATACTCCTCAATTATGAGCCCGATCCCGACAGGATCTATAATCTTAACGAACCCGGAGAGTAGGAAAGTTACTCCTATTACAACTCTGGATATTGCTCTGAGAAACTTCATATTGAATCTATCAGTTAGTAATATTTTCCAACAATCCCTTAATCTTTCCAAAGATGGAATCTGCAGATAGCATAACTCCTTTATCTGAGGAACAGTTCACTCGTATCAGACCCTCTCCCCTTTCGCACTCAGAAAGATATATCTCCCGAACCTTAGATTGAAAGGAGATGCTCTCTTCGTGAATATCCTGCTTACCGTTAAGATACTCCCTCTCACTACCCAACCTGGTCTGCTTTAACTTCTCATCTACAAAATTTAGGGGTACATCCAAAAAAAGGTTGAGATCCGGAACCGGAATCTCGAATTTCTTAAATTCTGTATCAAAAATCCAGTCACGAAGCTCCAACGCAACTTTTGGATCGCTGCATTTTGCACACTGAAACGCTATATTGGAATATAAGTATCTGTCTAATATTATGTGATATCCCGCTTTGATCCAATCTTTTATCTGCAACGATGCATCTCTGCGATCCTCTGCAAACAGAAGTGCAACAAGCATCGGATGAACCTGCTCTATTTTTCCAAAATCTCCTCTTAAGAACCTGGCAATCAAATCTCCGAAAACAGGAGCATCGAACCTCGGAAAGTGAAGATACTTAACCTTTGACCCACTGGTCTCAAAATATTGTTGCAAAAGATTTATCTGGGTAGATTTCCCCGCTCCATCCAAACCTTCTAATACGATTAACATAATAAAATCTTATATTTGTGCTCCAAGCAAAGTTAGGCATTTTATGGCAAATATTCTACAAACCCGTCAACCTCTGGTGATGGGAATCATAAACCTGAGCCCCGACTCTTTTTTCAAAGGAAGCCGATCTCTTACTCAAGAAGATTTTGAGAAGAGGTATGGAGAGATGCTGGAGCAGGGGGCAGATATTATTGATATAGGAGCCTGCTCCACCAGACCCGGCTCTGTTCCGGCAGATGAGGAGGTTGAGTGGGAGTTGTTAAAACCTGCACTAAAGATAATCCTCAGAATTTTTCCTCACTCTACATTCTCACTGGATACATTCCGATCATCTATAGTTGAGAGAGCCTACGATTTTGTCGGAGATTTCATCATCAACGATATATCTTCCGGTGAGGATGATTCAGAGATGATTCCTATGGCTGCACGACTGGAGCTTCCCTACATTGCTATGCACAAAAAAGGGACTCAGCAGACTATGCAGAGCCTTTGTCAATATGATGATGTTGTAGAAGAGGTTGCAGAGTATTTCCGGCTCTTTGTCCAAAAGGCTACACAGGCCGGTATAAACGAGATCATCGTAGATCCCGGATTTGGATTTGCAAAAGATCTTGACCAGAACTATAAACTACTAAACAATCTTAATCGTTTGAAGCCACAAAAGGAAGATGGTACACACTACCCCCTTCTTGCAGGCCTTTCCAGAAAGAGTATGATTTACAAACTGCTGGAGAGTAGCCCGGATGAGGTCCTCTCTGCCACATCTGCACTAAACCTGCTGGCACTGGTAAACGGCGCAGACATCCTTCGGGTCCACGATGTAAAGGAGGCAAAAGAGATAATAACTCTATACAGAACAATAACCAAAAACAGATAACAAAGATATGCTTAATACACCTTTAACAGCAATCTCTCCGGTAGATGGCAGATACAGCTCTCAGGTTAAGGAGCTCACCCAATACTTTTCTGAGTTCGCTCTTATTAAATATAGAATTAGGGTAGAGATCGAGTATTTTATTTCGTTGTGTGAGATTCCACTGGCACAGCTTAAAGATATTGATCCTGAAATATTCAAGGAGTTGCGACAAATTTACACCTCTTTCACTATTGAACAGGCAATGGAGATTAAGGAGATAGAGAAGGTTACAAACCACGATGTAAAGGCAGTTGAATATTTCATAAAGAGCAGGTTTGAAAAGCTCGGATTGGAGAGATACTGCGAATTTGTCCACTTCGGGCTCACATCTCAGGATATCAATAACACATCTGTACCGCTCTCTCTACTGGAAGGGGTTCGCGACTGTTACCTGCCGCAATTGAATGTAGTTCAGAAAAAACTTAAGGAGATGTCACTGGAGTGGTCGGAGGTCTCTATGCTGGCCAGAACTCACGGTCAGCCGGCATCTCCCACCAGGCTCGGTAAGGAGATAGAGGTCTTTGCAGTGAGACTCAATGAGCAGATCTCAATGTTGAGTACAATACCTTTCGCTGCCAAATTCGGAGGAGCCACAGGTAACTTTAATGCACACTATGCCGCCTATCCACAAATTGAGTGGAACAATTTTGCCGTATCCTTTACCGAGGGCAGGTTGGGCCTCAAACGCTCCTACCCTACAACGCAAATTGAGCACTACGACTATATTGCAGCTCTTTTCGACAATATGAAGAGGATAAACAATATCCTTACAGACCTCTGCAGAGATGTCTGGAGCTATATCTCTATGGAGTATTTTCGTCAGAAAATCAAAGAGGGGGAGATCGGGTCATCGGCAATGCCACACAAGGTTAACCCGATAGATTTTGAAAATGCAGAGGGAAACCTGGGTGTTGCCAATGCTCTTTTTGAACATCTCTCGGCAAAACTGCCTATCTCCAGGCTACAGAGAGACCTTACAGACTCCACAGTGTTGAGAAACATCGGCGTTCCGTTTGCTCACACCATAATCTCTTTTAAATCGATTGAGAAGGGGTTAAATAAACTTATCCTCAATAAAACGGCAATTGACAAAGATCTGGAAAATAACTGGGCTGTGGTTGCAGAGGGGATTCAGACAATACTTCGCAGAGAGGGCTATCCAAAACCTTACGAAGCGTTGAAATCACTTACTCGTACAAACAAACCGATTGACAAAGAGTCTATTGCAAATTTTATCGACTCTTTACAGGTAAGTGACGCAATCAAAGATGAGTTACGAAATATTACCCCTCAAAGCTATACCGGAATATAATTATGAAAAATATGAATCTTGCAATTAAAAGGTACACTCTGGTTGTGCTTATGTTTGCACTCCTTGGTGGTGCGTATGCTCAGGATTACGACCAATATTTCACCCCTGAGCGGCTAAGGATTGATGTTATTTTTGCCGGAGATGCCTCATCTCAGAGCGTCTATCTCAACTCACTTCACAGAGAGCAATTTTGGAGCGGTTCACGGGTAACTCTCAAAGATCCTTTCAATTACGGAGAGTACCAATACAAGGTTATAACTGAAAGCGGCCGGGAGATATTCTCAAAAGGTTTTAACTCTCTTTTTCAGGAGTGGAGAACCACACCCCAGGCAAAGCAGGGTAAAAGAGCTTTTGAATGCTCCTATTGGATCCCCTTTCCAAAGGAGAGAGTGGTAGTGGCTTTCTTTGAAAGAGATAAGAAGAGCGGAGAGTTTCGGGAGATGGGTAGGTTCCCTGTAGATCCTGCAGATAAATTGATTAGCAGAGAGATTCAAAATAGTTATAAGATAGATACAGTACTCTTCAACGGGAACCCGGAAAACAAAGTAGATATTGTATTCATTGCAGAGGGATATACATTGCAGGAGATGGCGAAATTCTCTAAGGATGCCAAAAGGTTTGCAGGTTATCTTTTTGATATTGAACCTTACAAATCCAGGAAGAGCGATTTTAACATCTGGGCTGTACTATCAGATTCTCAAGACTCCGGCACCGACATACCTCATCAGGGCATATGGAAGAGAACAGCCGTTTCGTCCAATTTCTACACCTTTGAAATTGACAGGTACCTAACAGCCCCAAACCAGAAGATAGTTGCCTCTGCGGCCTCAAACAGCAACTGTGACGCCCTTTATGTTATTGTCAACACAGAAAAATACGGCGGGGGCGGAATTTATAACTTCTATGGGCTCAGTATGTCGGACCATAAACAGTCGGCAGAGGTGTTCGTTCACGAATTTGGTCATAGCTTTGCAGGGCTTGGAGATGAGTACTACTCATCTGAGGTTGCATATGAGGAGTTCTATAATCTCAAGGTCGAACCGTGGGAACCAAACATCACCACAATGGTCAACTTTGCAAGCAAATGGAGGGATATGATATCTGCAGATGTACCTCAACCGACTCCGAATGACCCGGCTTACAAAAACATAACAGGCCTCTTTGAAGGGGGTGGTTATATGGCAAAAGGGATATTTCGCCCGTATCTGGACTGCAGAATGAAGACAAACAGTGCCGAAGGATTCTGCCCGGTTTGCAGCAGGGCAATAAACTTAATGATAGATTACTACACAAAGTAGTAACAAAGAGTTAGCATAACAACCTCAAAGAATGTTAAAAAAAGAGTACAAATATTTTCTTTTTGATTTAGACCGCACCATTTGGGACTTTGACACCAACGCCTGCAATAACATATATTCGTTACTGGATATTTACTCCCTGCAACATTTAGACAAAGAGGCGTTTTATAAAACATACGATAGAGTTAATCACAAGCTTTGGGCTTTGTATGAACAAGGTGAGCTGCCAAAAGCTGTTTTAAGATCTGAACGATTTTACCAAACTCTTCTCCTATTTGGTATTGATAACAGAGAGCTCTCCCAAAAGATGGGTGAGGAGTACCTCGAGAGGATGCCCTATCAAAAAGCTCTGATGCCGCACGCTCTTGAGGTGTTGCAGGAGCTCAAAAAGAGAGGGTACACCCTGGCACTCATCTCAAACGGGTTTAAGGAGGTTCAGTATAAGAAGCTAATCTGCTGCGGTATTGACAGTTTTTTTGATGCTGTTCTCATTTCGGAGGAGCAGGGTGTGCATAAACCCAGCCCAATAATTTTTAAAAGAGCACTCAAGGCCATAAATGGCACCAAGAGTGAGGCCTTAATGGTTGGAGATGATTTCGCGAACGATATAGAGGGGGCAATGATATTCGGGATAGATCAGTTCTTCTATAACTACAGGTCCATCCCGTGTGATGGCGGACCCACTTACGACTCCTCAGATTTAAGAGATCTCCTTAAGGTCTCTCCTCAACGATAAAGATCTCTTCGTCATCCTCTTTAAATAGATACTGCTCCCTGGCATATTTTTCCAGTGAATCTCTGTTTGAGGAAAGCTCCCGGAGTTTCTCTTCTGTGCTTTTTATAGACTCCTTGTAGTACTCTTTCTGGGACTCCTGTCTTCCTATGTTTAGAACCACCCTGGTCCACTCAAGAAGATTGTTTGAGTCAAAAAAAGTTATCCATATTACAAATGCCAAACCTGTAATAAGATATTTATTCCTGACAATTTTCATAGTCCGGGAATCATTAAAGGCGTGCCATCTCTCTTTTAGTCTCAAAACTTCAATTTTTTACAAAATTAATAATAATTTTGTCCTTTAGTATTAATTTTAATTGAGCGATATGATCAAACCAACGTTATTGATTCTGGCTGCAGGGATGGGGAGCAGATACGGAGGCCTTAAACAGCTGGACGGAGTGGGTCCGAACGGTGAAACAATTATGGATTATTCCGTATACGATGCCATTCAGGCCGGGTTCGGGCAAGTTGTCTTTGTGATTCGTAACTATTTTCGGGATGATTTTGAGGCTAGAGTTAGAAGTCGCTACGGAGACTCTATAGATATCAGTTTCGTGGAGCAGGAGCTTGATGTTATCTCTAAAGGTTTTGTTTTAAATTCTTTACGAGAGAAACCCTGGGGAACCGGACACGCAGTACTGGTAGCCCACAGCAAAATAACTACCCCGTTTGCAGTTATAAATGCAGACGACTACTACGGACAACAATCATTTAAGGTCATTGCAGATTACCTTGTTAAGGTTGCCGGCAGCAAAGGAGAGTTCTCAATGGTGGGGTTCCGTACCGGAAACACCCTCTCCGAATCGGGATCTGTATCAAGAGGAGTTTGTACCGTGGGGAGCGACGGTTTTCTTGTCTCTGTGGAGGAGCATCACAACATCAAAGCAGAGGATGGAGTAATTACCGGAGAGAACTGCAAAGGGGAGCGGGTCAATATAGAGGCAGATACTCCTGTCTCAATGAATATGTGGGGTTTTACTCCCGATCTTTTTGAGCAGGGGTGGAGACTCTTTACCGAATTTCTAAACCAGAGGGGAGATGAACCTAAAAGTGAATTTTACATCCCTTTCATAGTAAACAAATTGCTTGAAGAGGGTTATGCCACCTGCCGGGTACTATCTACACCGGATCTATGGTTTGGAGTTACATATAAAGAGGATAGGGAGTCAGTAACAAAAAGAATATGTGATCTATGCGATAAGGGGCTCTACCCTACTCCACTGTTTAAATAAATAGATTAATCTATGCTAAGAAGATACTCTTATTTCCTTCCCAACCTTACAGAGAGCTGGTTTCTAATTGGAGCGCTGGCTATTGGGGGATCCATATTTGGTGCAGTGGCAGCAATCTTTATCAATATGATTTTCCCGGGCTTTTCGGGATGGGGAGAGATTATCTCCTACCCTCTCATATTTATCCCTCCTGCAGTTCTTATCTACTTCTCGGTCAGAAGTGACGAAAGGATAACCCTTCTAAAAGGGGATACCGTCAGGGTATCTGTGGAAATTAATAAACCAAATTTTGGATCAATCGGTGCTCTACTCTCCTTTATTTTAATACTACCCCTGGTCTTTAGCTTTAATTTGGTAACCGAACCTCTAACATCGTGGATGGAGGTTCCTCAGTTCTTTAAAGATTTTATGCTGCAGATTCAATCCAACAAGATTAGCAGTTTTTTTACTATTGTGATTTTTGCACCACTGCTCGAAGAGCTCTTTTGCAGAGGGATAATTCTTCGGGGACTCCTGCATCACACCACTCCTGCAAAGGCAATTTTCTGGAGCGCCCTAATGTTCGGGGTTATGCATTTGAATCCCTGGCAGGCTATCCCCGCTTTTTTGCTGGGACTTTTAATGGGCTGGATCTACTGGAAAACCCGCTCTCTATGGATTGTAATTTTTATTCACTTTATAAATAACGGATTCTCCTACTTCATTACAATTCTCTTCCCGGAGATACCGGCAGATTTTGGTTTTGCCGATGTTATTCCGGGTAACTACTACTATTTAATCTACTTTTTGGCACTTGTATACACAACAGCTGTCATCTATTATTTGAACAAATTATATGGAAAATCTATATCCTCTAAAATTTAATCCCATTCTCAAAGAGCGGGTTTGGGGCGGGAGCGGCATTATCAACAATCTCGGCAAAGAGAGTATTACAGAGAATCCTGTGGGCGAGAGCTGGGAGATTAGCGGTGTAGAAGATGATGTTTCACTGGTCTCAAACGGGTTTCTGGAGGGTAACGACATAAATGACCTTGTAGAGATTTACCTGGGAGATCTGGTCGGAGACTCTATCTATGAGAGATACGGAGATGAGTTTCCGTTGCTTGTAAAGATTCTGGATATACAGGATAACCTCTCACTCCAGATTCACCCGGACGACGAGACAGCTATGGAGAGACATAACAGCTACGGAAAGACGGAGTGCTGGTACATACTGGATGCAGCACCATCTGCAAAAATATTTTTAGGCCTTAACCGCGAACTTACACCTAAAGAGTTGTTCGAAAAATGCAAGGATGATTCAATTGTAGATGCCCTCAATGTAATAAAGCCGGTTAAAGGAGATATAATCTATATTAAACCGGGAACACTTCACGCTGCTACCGGAGGAATTCTGGTTGCAGAGATTCAGCAGGTATCGGATGTCACCTACAGAGTTTATGACTGGGGGAGGGAGAAGAACCCAAAAACTGCCAGAGAGATGCATCTGGACCTGGCTATAGATTGCATAAACTACACAAAACTAGACCCCTCTTCTGTTGTCCTCAAAGGGGGAAGTGCAGATAATCCCTATTTTAAAATTAAGAGAGTTGATATAGAGAGCAGCTACAGAGCAGAGAGCCATCTGTTCGGGAGTTTTATCATATACTTTTGTGTTGAAGGAGACGGCGTTATAACCGGCGGCGGTATGAAGCAGAGTATTAAAAAAGGTGAGGTAATTCTCGTTCCTGCCTATATGGGAGCCTACACGTGGGAGGGTAAATGTTCACTGCTTGAGATAACGGGAAAAGCGTGATTGCTCTACTCATCAACTTCGTCATCCATCTCCAGAAATCCCATAACCCCATCCATAACTCTTCTCTCTTTTTTGGTCGGACGGCCTGTCCCTCTCTCCCTGTATAGAAATAGGCTCTCTTTGGGTGTATTCAGCTTAGCAAGCTCCTCTTCCGATGTATGGTTCTCAATGTAGTTGGGCACTAAACGCGCAGGCTGTCTTTTATCTATTGGCTCAATAATCTTAAACTCAAATAAGATGTTGAGTTTTCTAACAACCAGCTCATCTCCTGCTTTAACCTCTCTGGAGGGCTTGGCCTCCGTTCCGTTTACCTTTACCTTACCCGATTTGCACGCATCTGCAGCATCACTCCTGGTTTTGAAGATGCGAACGGACCACAGATATTTATCCAACCTGCTCATATAAGATTATTAAAACAATATCTATTTAGTGTTGAAGAGATTCATTGTTCTGTCCGGGCCTATCGCAGCAAAAGATTTAGAGGCCTCGGCAGCTTTTGTTAGAATATCGGGCAGCATCTTTCTCTCCTCATCGCTCCAGCTTCCCAAAACATAATCTATCTGCCTGCCCTTTGAAAAATTATCTCCTATCCCTATTCTCAGACGAGTGTAGGCAGTTGACCCCAAAGTTTCGCAAATATCCTTAAGCCCGTTGTGACCTCCGTCACTACCCTGCTTTCTCATCCTGATGGTACCTAACGGTAATGAGAGATCATCCACAATAACCAACATATTCTCTACCGGAATCTTCTCTTTCTGAAGCCAGTAGTTAACCGCCTTACCGCTAAGATTCATAAAAGTAGATGGTTTGAGTAGGATAAGCTTATTTCCTTTGAAGCGGTACTCCGCGACCGAACCATACCTTGACGAATTAAAAATGGTATTGGATGCCTGAGCCCAGGCATCCAATACCATAAAACCTATATTATGGCGAGTATCAGCATATTCCAATCCGATATTTCCTAAACCAACTATCAGATAGCTCATACTCTCTCCTGTTTACTATTTTCCTCCGGCAGCAGCAGCGGCAGCAGCGGCTCCGATAGCTGCACGTGTCATCTTAACTGCACATATAATTGTTGTCTTAGCAGTAAGAATCTGAACTTTATCCAATTTAATATCTCCGGCAGCAATAGATTTGCCTATTCCAAGATTTGAAATATCTACTGTGATATTATCCGGTAGGTCTTTAACATTTGCAGAGATTTTAACTTTTCTGGTGTTTAGGATAAGTTTACCCCCCTGACGAACACCCTCCGAGTTACCGGTAATAACGATAGGAACATTGATAACAACCGGTCTTGTATCTGTAACAGCTAGAAAATCCATATGCAATGGCTCATCTGTCATTGGATGAAACTGAGATGCGTGGTGTACCGAGTTATATTTCTTCCCGTCAATCTCAATCTCAATTATATATGAGTTAGGGGTGTTGAGAATCTGATTAAGATCTCTGTCATAAACTGAGAAGTGAATGTTTGGCATCTCCGGACCGTAAAGAACACAAGGAATTTGATTATCCCTTCTCATCTGAGCGGTTTTGCCTTTTTTTGTAATCTCTCTTGGATTACCTTTCAATGTAATTGTTTTCATAATAGTGATTTAAAATGTGTTACTCAATCCGGATCGGTCCGGATCCCATTGCACCAAAAAAGTCTCCTTTTTTAGAGGGGGCAAAGATATAAAAAAAAATCTATTTAATCATTTCGCTGGCAACATTCCAGTCAAACCCCTTATAGAAACTATCTAGAAAATTATTTTCCGGGTTTTGAATGTAGGTGCTCACCCCGGAATATTTTTTTATCTCCAGGTCTATGAAGAAAGGGGTGTTCCATTTAGCGACAATAACCTTGTTCAGAGCAGTGTTGAAGGCCTCATACTCTGCAGGGGTGGCAATCTTCTCTATAAGGTGACCCAAATCCCAGAACCAGCTTTTATTAAGACGGAAAAATGGTTGAACAGTGCTCATAGTGAGCGTTGCAATTTTGCTCCTGTTAGCGTTGAATATGCTCTTTGTAACATCTGCCAGTTGTTTCAGCTCTGCGGTTTTGTAAATAGAGATGGTTGCAGATTGATGCACACCGGATTGGTTGTTGTAGTAGTCGTAGAATAGTTGGCAGGTCTGCTCCAGATCCAATTTTGTCTGAAAAAGAGAGCTCATTATCTGGTCGTAAGGAAAACCGTATGCGAGAATTTCGGTTGGTGAGGCAACGATATAATCTGCCTTATCTCTAAGTTCATAAATGGTCTCGATTCCACCCATAAAACAGCAGTCAAAGATAATAAACGAGAAGCGAAAAGGGAGAGCTCCCTTTAGCTCCTTAACCTCCATCTCGACCCCTCTATCCTCTCCAAAACTCTTAACAATATCTCTATAGGGGTCTTCATAAAAAGCTCCCTGGTTTACAGAGGTGTTAAAGTACCCCTGAGGCAACCACCCTGTTGCGTGGGACCAAAGTATTAATCCATACTCATTTGCAGGGAAGATAACCTTGATTTTATTTAATACTGCCTTGAGAACATCTCCGTTTGCAGAGTTCTGGTCTGTGTATGTAGCCACAATATCCTCCAAAACAGCACCATCGCTCTCCTTATATACCCGAACAAGTTTTGGGTCTTTATTGGGAAGGTGCACATAGACCACCAGGATATCTTTGCTCTGTTTATCCGGTACAAATCCATCTTTTATTGTTGAGATATTATGCTCCGCAAAACTACTGAGATTGTTATTTGCAGCCATATACAATACAACAACCCTTCTGAACTCAGAGCCTGAGAAGGGATTTTTTTCACACGATATAAAAAGGGACGAAATGGCAAGAATGAGCAGATGTGCTATATATTTTATTTTTCTCATAATGATCTTAGAATTGCAGCCCAAAAATAGTCATTATTACTTAATAAAAAAAGAAGGGATGACTGATTCAGCAAAGAGTCATCCCCTCGAGTCTTCTGCAAATACTGGTAATACCTGGCAGAAGAGATTCTATTTTGAAAGTCTGGCAATCTTCTCCTCAACGGAAGATCTGGTCTCCATAAGAGAGCTCTTCAGTTGTGCATCTGCCTTCGGCAAAAGGGAGTCAATCCATTTAATTGAATAGGGAAGCGCATTTACATCGTTGCAATACCACGCAAGTTGCTCAGACATCATCTTAATATATGTGGTTCTTTCGGAACCTTTAAATATATTAAATGATAAGGCACTCTCAATCTCTTTTGCCATACGGGGCCAGTCAGAGAATTTATACCCTGCAGGAACCAGATAGACAAGCCATTTAGATGCATTCGGATGGTCTGACTTCTGTGCGTATTTCAAAACTACACTATACTCAGGATCATCTGCAGGGGCCCTCTTGCCAAAAATATATACTCTGGAGCGAGCTCCGTAAAGAATATCAATTTTTGACAAAACAGGCCTCTCTCCAAAGATTGAGATAAACTCATCCATATTATCCATTACAAACAGAGTTTGTCTGCTAACCGGAGATTCATCAAATTTTGAATAGATACTCCAGTAGGTTTTGGTTTTGAGTGAGTCGAGAGGAAAATTTGAATGGAAGATATTCTCCAGAACTGCCATCTTCTTCTCTCTTAACCCTGCAATATGAAGAGTATTGATGTACTCAAGGATAAATTTGACATCTCTCTCTCCCAAATCATATTTTTTGTTCATAGCTGTAAGATTCCTGGTGGGATCTATACCTTGCCTGAATCTCTCCAACATCTCTGCTGCAGTTGATTTGCCCTCTGTACGATGCATCAGATTTCCATCTGCATCTACAATCAGAAATACCGGTTCGGTATTTACCGAGTAGATTTGACTCAACCTGCTCTTCTCCTCTCCCTCTGTATAGTCTACACTTATAAACCTCGCATTTACAAAATCTGCGACACTGTCAATCGTGAAAATATTATTTTTCATAAAGAGACAAGGGGAGCATCTGGGTGAACCGAAGTCCAGGAATAGTAGCTTTTTCTCTTTTTTCGCCATTGCAGATGCTTTTTCGAACGGCTCATTCTTGAGAAGCTCTATCTTCCTGTTTTGCCCAACCATAACGATTTGCAAAATAGTCACAAAAAGGGATGTCAAAATTACTCTTTTCATCAGAAATCAATATTAGTTTTTCTTAAGCCTTATACCATCAATGCAGAAATAGGAGTGAATCAGATCTTTTCCGTCTATCCCTTTATAAGAGCAGCTGGTTGTAAATGAAACCTTTGTAACAGCACCAAGTGTAGATAGGTTAGCCGCAATCCAGTCTGTCCTCAAAAATGCGAAGGCAGGATTTGCAGGGTCGGCGCCCTTTCTGCAGCAGAGGTATACCTCAACTGTTCCGGTAAGGTTGTTCCCGTTATAACCCTTAACAATTACCTTGTAGAAATCTCCGTCATTTGTGAGCTTTCTTGTGACACCCGGAGCGTAAGTATTCCATATTGCCTGTGGAGCTGACGGTATGTTTGGATTGGCAATCTTGGTACCACTATTTGCTCCATAGTTCATAGCAAGATAGTTATAGGTATTATTTGCGATTAGAATATGCTCTACAACTGTCGGTTTATCTATGGTAAAATAGGTATCGGTATCGTTATCTGCACAGGCAACAGCATAGACCTCCGTCATATTTCTGTAAGCTGTATAGACACTCATAATGTTTGTATCCCTGGCAGCCTTGGTATCTGTCCAGACAAACGATCTGTTATTTTGGTTTGAGTAGGCAAATCCGGAGAATGTACCATCACCCCTTTTAATAGTGTTGAACCTTACGCCACCGGAGGTAAAACCTCCCGTTGGAATATTGTGAGTATATGTACCAAGTGTGAGCTCATTGAATGTAATGTCATCGGGGTAAGGTACCAGAAGCTCATCTTTATCTGTACAGGATGCCAATGACAATAGAGTCACAGTTATTATAAATAGTATTTTTTTCATATCTGTTCTAGTTTTAGTTATCATAACCAGGATTCGGTTTTATCATTTTATTGGTTGATGTTTCAGTAGAAGGTATTGGCCAGCAATGCTTCTCTACACCTACAGGGGTAATATCCGGTTTCATCAGATAGAGAATAGGTTGATTCCCTTTCTTGATCCTTACAGATGCAAACCACTCACTTCCGTTCTCCATATAAAGCTCCAGACAATACTCTCTGAAGATGGTCTCCATAAGTTGTTCCAGGGTAGCAGGAACTGCCAACGCAGGTAATGCCGGGTTTGTTCTCTTGGAGCGCATTAAGTTTATCGGGGCGATAGAGTTTGCAAGACTTTGGTTAGTGCGTGCTCTGAGCTCTGCCTGCATTAGGTATAGCTCCGGATATCTAAAGTAGTAGGTTGTGAACTTGTCGTTCATAAGATCTGTAGTGGCTCTTCCCTGTCTGGCAAGTTTTGTGGGGCAGAAGTATAAAATACCAGTAGCACTGATTGCTCTTGCCCAGCCCATTGTTTGTGCATAGCGAGGGTCTGCCTTAATCCAGTTGTCAAACTCCGGAAAGAAAGATTTCAGAGATGAAGGGTTGTTCTGGTTTGCAGTACTCCAGGCATCTCCTGCCTGAATAATAATCTGCGAGTATGATCCCTCTCCATATGCTCTTCCGGTAGCATCCTCCATATATCTTGACCAAAGAACCTCATTTGAATCCCACGCATCGTTAAAGACCTTTTTCATATCCGGGTCCATTTTGAAAACAGCAGGTGATGTTGCAATAATATCATCTACAATAGTCAATGCTGCAGCGTAGTCTCCTGCCCAACCTCTGTTCATAAGAAGTTTTGCCTTAATCACTTTAGCCATCTGTTTTGAAAGCCTTTTAGAGGTTGTGTAGTCCGGAAGATTTTTTACACCTTCCTCGACATCTGCAAGAATCTTTTCGTAACTCTCCTTAACAGAGATTCTATCTGCAAATATGTTTTTGAAGTCTGCAATATCTTCTCTCCAAAGAACACCGTATTCATCATCTGCCCAGTAGTGTGAGAAGCACCACATAAGGTGAGAGTATACCCACGCTCTAAAGGTTCTGGCCTCCGAAAGCATTCTGGTTTTAACCTCAATTGATGGAAATTTATTATCTGCCAAGCCGCTGATTCCAATAATTGCAGCATTTGCAGAGTTTACACAGGCGTACCACTGTTGCCAGTATGTAGAGAATGCACTTTGGGTAGAGAGGTAGCTCATATTATAGTAAGCTACTCCTCCGGCGCGTCCTACACCGGCTTGTGCAGAAAGGGCAATAAAGGGGCTCCCTCCAAAGAAGTCGCTGGTTGAGGTGCCGCTTCCTTTTGATAGTGATGCATACATTCCGTTAAGAATAGATACAGCACCGTCGTATGTTGTAACAGAGTTGTCTACGACCAATTTGTGAGGTGGTGTTATAGAGAGGAACTTATCACAAGAGGTGAGGCCGATTAAGACAAAAACGATAATTATATTGTATAAAGTTTTTTTCATAGCTAAGACTATTTAAAGGTTAATTTAACTCCCATATTAAAAGTTGTAGAGGATGGATATGCACTGTAGTCAACTCCCGATCCTATACCTATCAACTCCTGAGATGTTCTTGTTCCAACTACATAAGATTTGGCCATATCTGTTGATCCAAAGTTTCCCTGAGGGTCAAATCCCGGATATTTTGTAATAGTAAACAGATTTGACACCTGGAATGTAAGGTCTACATTGCTTAAGAACTTATTGTTGAACCAGCTCTTTGGTAACCTGTAGTTTACATTTAGTGCATTTAGTCTTATGAATGATGCATCGTGAATAAAGAAGTCACTCAAAGCATTGTAAGTTGCGCTTAAACCAATCCGTGGAAGGATTGCTTCCGGATTCTTATTGAAGTTCCAACTCTCCAACAGATTGTTGTAGGCGTTATATGTGTTTGACCCCGAAGTAACAGCAGAATATGTTTGATTCCACATTCTTTTAGCTCCGTAGGAGTATGTAAACACTGCAGATGCATATAGATTACCGTATGTGAAGGCAACATTGAATCCACCGTAAAATTTCGGGTTGAAGTTGCCAAGAACAACTCTGTCTGCAGCACTGGTAATTACACCGTCTCCATTCTGATCTATTATATAAGGATCTCCTGCGACCTCTCTTGCTGTACGGTAGTTAAGTTGTGCACCGGTGGTAGGGTTGGTCTTTTTCAGGGCGTAGATCTCTTCATTTGTTGCAAAGTATCTACCTGCAGATTGATAACCATACCAGTCACCCAGTTTACCTCCCTCTACAAGTTTTACCCACTCATAGTAGTACGGCATAACTATCGACTTCTGAACTCCATCCAGTTTATTAACAATACTGCTGTTGGTAGCAATATTAAATCCAAGCTCGAGAGTCATATTTCTCTTTTTAATAAGATCCCCTCTGATTTCAAACTCCCATCCGGAGTTTGTAATAGAGCCCACATTCTGATTGATAGTCTGGAAAGATGAGTTTGTAGGTACAGATCCCGTATAGATAAGGTTGTCTACCTGTTTGCTATAGTAGCCTATTGTACCTCTTATTCTCTCTTTTAACAATCCAAAGTCCAGACCAACGTCAAGCAGTGTAGAGCTCTCCCACTGAAGATCCGGATTTCCCAGATTATATGGTTTTATTCCCGGTTGCTCGGTGTAGGGCGCTGCAGATAGGGTGGTCATCCAGTCGTAATATCCCAGGTTTTGAGAACCCGATTTTCCTAATGAGGCACGCAATTTCAGATATGGAATTTTATCACTGAAATCCTTCATAAACCCCTCCTCCGAGATAATCCACGCAACAGCTCCGGAAGGGAAGTATCCCCAGCGGTTATTCGGACCGAATTTTGAGGATCCGTCTGCCCGGAAAGTTGCTGTTACCAAGTATCTGTTTTGGTATTTATAGTTTGCCCGTGCAAAGAAAGATGCCAGAGCACTTCCGTAAGCGTCACTGCTCGCCCCAACTGTTGAGGCACTGTTAATGTTTGTAAGAACATCTTCGTCAGGAAACCCGCTTCCGGTAGCTGTTTGAGATTTTGCATTGAAGGTCTCTATGGATTGACCTACAACTGCAACAATATCGTGCTTACCCATAACAGCCGCATAGTTAATGGTGTTATCCCATACCTGAGTACTGTTCTCAAAATTTGAAAGAGATCTTGAGTTATAGCTGGATGCATAACCCTGAGTCCCTTTTTTATTGAAAACATCGTTTGTAGAGTTCGAGTAGTTGATTGTACCTGCAGACCTGAATTTTAAACCTTGTAAAAGTTTGAGTTCAAAAAAAGCTGTTCCGTTTAGTACCTTACCAACTCCGTCGTTTCTGTTGTAATATGTGATATAGGGATTCTCAATAGTGGTATTTTGAGGAATTATATTAATACTCCCATCCGGGTTAAAGGCGTCAAAATCGGGACGGAACCGTGGGATACTCTTCAAGAGGTTGTCTTTGTTGTTTGCAACCCTTGTAGAGCCGTAAAGTGTTAAACCTATTTTAACCGATTTTCCCACCAAGGTTTCAAAGTTCATCCTTCCGTTGTAAAGATTGCTCTTTCCACCTTTTACCACACCTGTGATATCTGTATAACCAAATGATAGATAGTAGTTTGTAGTTTCTGTACCACCTCGCACCGAAAGGTCAACCTGATTAGTCATTGCTGTTTGAGTCATCTCTTCCCACCAATCTGTATTACCGGACATATAGGCATCGGAACGAAATTTGAGCATATCCGGAGTCCATTGACTGGTATTAATTTTCAAAAACTCAGACTCATTAATATAAAGCTTTTCGTTGGTTCCGAGACTTCCGTCTACATTAACTCTTTGTCTTATCAAAGTTTCGGTGAAGAATTTATACTGCTCTACATTCAGAGTCTTAAGATTGTTTGAATTAACCTTCTGGAAACCGCTTTTAATATTAACATCAACCGTCGGAGCCTGTCCCTTTACACCTCTCTTGGTTGTGATCATAACAACTCCGTTTGCAGCTCTAGAGCCGTAAATAGCGGTTGCAGAGGCATCTTTAAGAATGTCAATACTCTCAATATCTGAGAGGTTAAGATTAAAAAGTGTATTTGTAATATCTCCGGAGGTGTTCGAAGAGTAGTCCGGAACCCCGTCAATTACCCACAAAGGCTGAGTACCTGAGCTTGATAGTGTAGATACACCTCTGATTGTTACACTTACTGGAGATGTAGGTGAAGCAGACTGAATCATTACATTCACACCTGCAGCACGTCCCTGAAGCATACTCTGTACAGATGAACCCATTGGAACCGTTTCAATCTCCTTTGTAGTAAGTCTTGAAACCGAACCGGTAGCATCCTTGATGGTTGTGGCTCCATAACCTTGAACGACAATCTCATTAAGATATTGAGTTGCCTCATCAATCAAAATTATTTTAAGCGCCGAGAGATTTGCCGAATTGAATTCAATCTCTTTTTTCTGATACCCGAGACAAGATATTACCAATCTTTTTGTTCCCCTGGGAACTTTGATTGTGTAATTACCGTCAAGGTCGGTAGAGGTCCCCTTTTTTGTGTCATCTATCATCACATAAGCTCCGATTATCGGTTGTGAATCTTTAGATGAGAGAATCTTTCCCTTTACCTCAACAATCTCCTGCTGTACGGCTCCGGTGGGAGCGTTTTTTGATGTCACAGCCTCGATGTTCTTCTCGTCAAAAAGATTTGAGGGAGAGATAACAATCTGTTTTTCTACAATTTTATACTCGTAGCCGGTATTTTTTAAAACCGCTGTCATAGTGGTTTTAATATCTGCCTTACTGATATTAACAGTAACTGTTTTATTGGCATTTACCAGATTGTTATTATAGACGAATGTGTAATCCGTCTGTTTTTCCACAGCTTTAAGAACCTCTTTTAAAGGAGCGTCCTTAAGATTTAGTGTGATTGACTGTGCCTGAATAAAGCCAGTCGGGATTAATAGAGACACAATAACTCCCAGGAGTAAGATAGTTTCTCTTACCCTGGAGCAAGAATGTTTTTTTCTCATAGATGTCAATTTTTTGGGTTAAGTTCTAACACTAATACAAAAGACAACCAGAGTTCCCTCAAAAAAAAGGTGAAAATTATTTCTTTGCCAGAGTAATTGTGGTACTGTCTATTTTGTATTTGATATTTGAAGACAACCTCAGTATTTCAAGAACCTGAGTTATAGACTCCGACCTGAATTTTGCCGTAAACCTATAGTCTAAAATTATTGGGTCGTTAATTTTGAAATTAACTCCATACCACCTCTCCATTCTCTTTACAACATCTGTCATTGAGGTGTTGTCAAAAAGAAGAAGACCCTCTTTCCAGGCAGTCTTGTTAACGATATTTGGGTTTTTAAGGAGTTGAGTTCCTTTATCGTCTATAATCACGAGCTCCTGTTTGGGACTTAGTTTAATTTCGCTCTTTTTTCTATCATTGATAAGGGAGATCTCTCCCGAAATAAGAGTAACAACAAGTTTGTCGTCGTTTGAGTATGATGAGAGGTTAAAGGTGGTACCTGTAACCTTAACAGTGTGTTTCTTAGATGTCTTAATGAGCATAGGCCAGCTTTTGTTGGGTACGACTTCAAAATAACCCTCTCCCTCTATCTCCAGCTCCCTGGCGTTGTCTGAGAATTTCTGAGGACAGATAATATAGCTGGAGCTGTTGAGCCACACCTTACTTCCGTCCGGTAAATCTACCACACCTTTAACTCCCGTATTGACTACATATTTGAAGATAACGGGTTGCTGATTTGCAATAGCTATATTATTCTCTCTGTTATAGAGATATAACCCCGTTGTAACTGATGCTATAAGTAGAACAGAAGCTGCGGCATACCCAATAACTCTGCGAAAGAATCTTCTCTTGAAATTTTGAGAATACTCCTCTCTATCAATATTTTTCATCCCCTCCAAAACCCAAAGGTTTTTCATCTCTGCAAACACTCTGCTGTTTTCTTCACTTAACTCAATCCAATCAAGCACCATAACCTTTTGTTGGTCAGTTGCTTTACCGGAAATGAATTTGACCAGCAAGTCTCTATCTATATTATTCACGCTCATACTACTATTATTACAATTGAGACACTCTTTTCCCTTATTTATTCTAAAAATTCCTTTAATCTAATTTTAAAGTGTTTTAAAGCTTGAGTTATGTGATACTCCACAACTTTAACACTCACTCCCTTTTTATCTGCAATCTCCTGATATGTCATACCTTTAATTCTGCTGTCTGTAAAGGAAGATGATATTTTGGAGGGTAAATCAATATATGCCTTATTAATAAACTCCTCCAATTGAGATCTTACAAGAGAGTCTGCACTGTCATCGTTTAATGCGACAAGATTAGCCCGATACTCCCTTTTAGTTATTTCGCTCATAATCTTTTGATCCAGTGCTAACCTTTTAAGAACATTAATAGATCTGTTTCTTAAGATGGAGTAGAGATACGGCTGTAGAGGGTAGGCGGTATCAAGAGAGTCCCTGTTCACCCATAATGAGGTAAACGAATCCTGGACTATATCCTCTGCAATCTCTCTATTATGCACATAATTAAAAGTATAGAAAAAAGCCTTTTTGTGCTCCATTCCATAAAAATGGTCGAAAGCTCTTCGATCTCCACTCTTAACTAATGCGACAAGATTCTCCTGCTTATATTTCATAACTGCTGCAAATATAAATTTTTTGTTCTAACTTGCGGCTTTACCATTGACATATAAATTAAAACCGGTATGAAATTAATTAACCGCCTTGAGGAGATTTTAAATGAGAAAATTGTTGTAAAAGGCAATTTATCAAAGGGCTCTGCCTCATTGGACGGGAAAATCGAAACTGAATCCGGGAAATTTTATTTTCTTAAAAGCGGAGAGCCGGGCAGATCGTTTTTCTGTGAAGAGAACGGGATTAAAGAGATAGCAGCTGCAAATGTTGTTAAAACACCACAAATAGTTGCGACAGACGAAGATTTCATCCTTATGGAGTATATCTCACGGGAAGAGCCGGACTCTCAATTTTTTGATAAGCTTGGTCGCTCTTTGGCTAAACTTCACAAAAAAACATCTAAAAGCTTTGGTTTTTATGAAGATAACTTTATTGGCGGCACTCCTCAGCTAAATATAGCCAAAGGAGCAATGGCCACAAATTGGAGTGATTTCTATTTCGAAAAGAGAATTCTTTTCCAATTTAAGCTGGCTGAATCAAAAGGGCTGGCGGCAAAAAAACTAAGAGATAGCATCTCTCGCCTGGAGTCTATGATAGGATCCATTCTGGATGGTGTAAAAGTGAGCCCCTCTCTACTTCACGGAGATCTTTGGAGCGGCAACTACCTATGCAATAACACTATGGTGCCGGTATTAATTGACCCGGCAGTATATTACGGCCACAGAGAGGCAGACTTGGCTATGACAAGGCTCTTTGGAGGGTTTCCGCCGGAATTCTATCAAGCTTATAACGATGAATATCCCCAGCAGGAGGGGTGGCAACAGCGTGAGAATATTTACAGGCTTTACCACGTTTTAAATCATCTGAATCTGTTCGGTACAGGCTATCTTTATGAGGCAGAAACTCTCATTAATTATTATATTTGCAAGCAGTAGCTATTTCGTTATGAGACTTTTTAAATCCTTGTTTTTAAGCGTTATAATTATCTCCTGTTCAACACGGAAAGAGGATAACCTGCAAAATGACAACCTTAATAGTGTTAAGGGGTATGAAGTTTTTCTGTACAGCAGGCCGGGAGATGTTCTGGATTCGTTATCCGGCTTTATAGCTGAACTAAATGAACAGCGGGAACTCTCCCAAAAAGAGAGATTCGAAGATGAAAACTCTGCTTACAGAATCCTGCTCTACTCCATAGCTTTTGAACAAAAATTTGGAGTTCTTCGGATTGACTCTCTAATATCCAAAAGTGCAAAATGGTATAGCAGTGGAAAAGATTACTACAACAGCTGCCGCGCAATGTTGTACAGCTCCATTGCTTTATACAGTTTAAACCGGCAAGACACCAGTGCATACCGCATTATTAAAGAGGCAGAGAGCCTTTACGAGAAAAAAAGTATCCCGGATGAACATATTGGTGCAACTCTATATCTATATCTCGGGAGAATAAACAGAGCCAGAGGAGAAGCTCTTCTTGCAGAGGAGTATATCAAGAAAAGTCTGGAGTTGAGTAACAGGGTAAATTATAGAAATGGGAAACTAAACTCAAGTCTTGAGTTATTTACATTTTATCTTAGCTACAAGAGATTCAGTGAGGCGCTCTCCAATATTGCCTGCTTTGGTGACGAAGAGCAACTCCCTCCTTACATTGAGTATAATTTGTACAGCTCACTATATACCTACTATGTGGCAAAAAAAGAGAGCAAAATTGCAATTGAGTATCTGAAGAAGATTTTAAACATTACCAATACTCATCAACTTGAGGTAAACTATCCAAAAATCTACTATCAACTGGCACTTCAGTTTAAAAGAATGGAGCAACCGGACAGCACTCTACACTACGCAGTTCTCTCTGTAAGCTCAATTAAGGATTCCAACAGTGTAGACAGCCACTTCTATTTTCGCTATCTGGGAGATATCTACTCTTCCATTGGAGATTTAAAATCCTCTTCGCTTTATTATAAAAAGGCATACCACTCATATATAAATGCCTATACCAAGCTATCCCGAGAGAGAGTTCAGGAGATAGAGCGGAAATATGATGTAGATCAAAAGATATCTAAAATCGCCTCATTAAGTAAAGAGAGGGTGATCTTTATCAACTTTATTTTACTATTGATTTTTGCATTAATCGTAACAATTTTTAGCTACGCATTAAGGATAAATAGGATGCAAAAGAGGTTGTCAAAACTGGATAGCAACGCAAAAATAATTGAAGAGAATGTGAACAAACTATGGATTACATCAGAGATTTGTAAGAGCACATCTTTTATCTTCCCTCAGCTCATAGATAATGTGTATATGGAGGCTGTGAGGTCCAGGAAACAATCCAACGAGATTTTTGACAGTCTTAACAACATTATTGATCAGGCAAACTCTCTCTCCAGAAGCTCGCTTTCATCTATCACCACCACGGAGGAGTTTTATGAAATATACGGAGAGATAGAAAATCTGGATCTGCTTACAGATTTTGAAAAGCTAATATATGTGCTCAATGAAGAGGGCTTTTCAAACCAGGAGATAGCCAATTTTCTCAACAGTTCTGAGGCTAGTATAAGAACAATGAAAAGTAAAATCATTAAGAAAATCCAAAAATCTTAGACCAAAAACAGGGGCATACTCTGAAACAAAACGAAACAGCCATTTTTTACAAATCTGTTTTTAAAGCGCTTATCTCTCAATTTAGCGAAACAATCTGCAACAGGCTATAAAGGCAACACTCTTCCATTCATAATTGGCTATGTTTGCATCGCCGTTAAATAAAAAACGACGCTGCAGTCCGGTGTGTATGTCTATTGCTTTAATAATTGTCATGATAAACAACCAGACTAATTGATTCACAACACACATTAAAATATCCTCGGACTGCAGCGTGGTTTTAAACTCCTCTTCTATCTTTTGGCACTCTTATCCGGGAAAGCCGGAATCTTAGCAGGCAAATATTTAAACTCCTTCATCTGCTGTTTTATCACCTCAATGGCTTTATTGAGCTGCTCATCCTCTCCCATAAACTCTTTATACGGGTCGTTCTCAATAAGAATATCCGGGTGTACACCCTCGCCCTCGATGATGAATCCGCTTCCGTCTGCAGCAAACGGTGCATAGGATGGAGTTACAATAGAACCTCCGTCTACTACAGGAATTGTTCCGCTATAGCCAACGACACCCCCCCAGGTGCGCTTCCCGATAACTGTTCCAAGTTTATTATGCTTAAAACGATATGGGAAGAGGTCCCCGTCTGAGGCGGAGTACTCATTTACGAGCAGTACTTTAGGCCCCTGGAATGTACCAACAGGGTTAAGAGATCCCTCTTTCTGGTTTGTGTGCATTGTAAAGAATGTAATGGTGCGTTGTAGTCTCTCTATAATCATTGGTGAGACATTTCCGCCACCATTGCCTCTATCGTCAATAATAAGGGCTTTTTTATCCAACTGAGGATAGTAATGTTTTACAAACTCGTTCAGCCCCGGTTGGCCCATATCCGGAATGTGAATATATCCAACCTCTCCGTTTGTAGCCTGTGATACTTTTCGGATATTGTTCTGCACCCAATTATAGTAGTGCAATGCAGACTCATCTGCAATTGGCTCAACCAGCACTCTTCTGGAGCCTGCCATCTCCGGTTTTCCGTTTACATCTATCTCAACCAATGAGCCTGCAGCTCCTGCAAGCAGTTCAAAGATATCATTATAATCTTTTAGTGATTGTCCGTTTATTGCGAGAATATACTCTCCCTCTTTAACCTCAACTCCCGGCATAGTCAGCGGAGAACGGGTCTGGGCATTCCAATTGGCACCATCAATTATCTTATCTACACGGAAGAAACCAGATTTATCCTTTGAAAAACGAGCTCCTAAAAGCCCTGTTTGAACTCTTACAGGCTCCGGTTTCTCACCGTTTTGAGAATATGCATGTCCAATGTTAAGCTCTGCGATCATCTCTCCTATAACATAGGTAAGATCCGAGCGGTGAGCTACGTGAGACACAAGCGGTTCGTAACGTTTATAAATTTTATCCCAATCTACTCCGTGCATATTCTTTGCATAGAAGTAATCCCTCATCTGCCTCCAGCTCTCTTTATATATCTGCATCCACTCCTGCTTATAATCTACCAGCTTCTTCACACCGGCTGTTGAGATTGGTTTAGTTACCGTAACAGGAGCTTTTGGAATTTCAACAACCTGAGCGCTACTCCCTGAAACTGCCAATGCTTTTTTGTACCCGTGGCTAAAGATGATCATCGTCTGAAGGTCAGTCTCCTTTTTTGCCTCAATATCGTACATTGCGGTACCTCTTCTGGAGCTGAAATAGATTGAATTGCCAATCATATGAAGGTTTGCATACATAGCCGCGGCAACAGGAACCTCAATTATTCTGGAGGCGATATTCTCAAAATTATATACAACCTCTGTTTTTGAATCCGTTGTACTCTTTGATTTATCTGTTGCCGGTTTATCGGCTGCCGGTTTAACGGGAGCCACTGTAGCTGTAGTAACTGCAATAGTGTCATTCTTAGGGGCAAAAGGAACATCTGCATCCTTAACAACAGGAAGTATATATATCTTACTCATATTTGAGTAGATATGGTTCCACTCCGTGCTGCTGTAGGTTGGATTGAAAGTTCTGTTGGAGACAAAAAGCAGATACTTTCCATCTTTACTGAAGTTACCGTTGTTTGAACTGTACCACTGATCTGTTATCTCTCTCTTGATTCCCTCTTTTGTATCAAAAACCATAACTGTAGATGTCTGTTTTCCGGGGCGTGTATAGACCACAAGCCTGCTGTCCGGAGACCAGTTATAATCGTTTATAGGGCTTATTTCGGACTGTTCGATAACCGTGCTCTTTCCGGTTGCAAAATCGAGCAGATTTAGGGTATTAAGTTTCTCGCTCCATAGAATCTTTTTGGAGTCCGGGCTCCACTCAAAACCGAAGATGTACCCTTTGATGTCTGTCAGCTTTCTCTCTTTGCCTGTGCGTATGTCACGGAAATAGATATTAAACTCCCCATCCTTGTCTGAGATATACGCAAAGCCACTCCCGTCGGGAGCCCAGTCTGCACTCTTGTCATTTGCCCCGGACGAGTTGGTAAGGTTATATGTTATCCCACTTTTTGCAGGAATCGAAAAAATATCTCCTCTTGCTCCACCAAGTACTCTCTCACCGTTTGGAGATAGAGAGAAGGATCTGATACTCTTGGAGAGATCTTTCCACTCACTCCTGGCATATGTAAGATCATTACCGATAGATATCTTAACACGCTCCTCTTTTTTGGAAACAGGGTCCAGCTTAACTATATAACCCCCGTTCTCGTAAACTATATATTTATCTCCAATAGCAGGAAACTTGATGTCGTAATCTCTGTATTTGGTTATCTGCTCTGTCTTTTTGCTCTGTGTATCCCAGGAGTATAGATTCATATAACTATCTCTGTCAGATATATAGTAAACCATCTTGCCATCTTTTGACCACATTGGAAAGATATCCTGGTTAACATTGTCGGTTATTCTCTCAGATATCTTGGTTTCGAAATCAAAAATTCTGATATCATCTGCCATTCCCCCGGAGTATCTTTTCCAGGAGCGAAACTCACGAAATACATAGTTATATGCCAACCTCTTTCCATCCGGAGAGTAACTTGCAAAACCTCCGTTTTTCAAAGGAATCATTTGCGAAAGTCCGCCCTCAACAGGCACTGTCATCAACTGACCGGTAAAATCGTTAAAGGTGTATCCCCGGGTCCTGTAAAGAATGCTCTTTCCATCCGGTGTCCAGTCTATGACAACATTGTTCGGCCCCATTCTGTCACCTACATCATCTCTTCCCAATGTTGCAGTAAAAGTTAATCTGGTGGGCTCTCCACCCTGAGCAGATATCACAAAAACCTCTGTATTTCCGTCATACTGACCAGTGAATGCAATGTATTTACCATCCGGGGAGAATTTTGGAAACATCTCGTAACCTATGTGTGAAGTGAGTCGTCTGGCAACTCCCCCCTCTACGGGTACAATATAAATATCTCCTGCATAGGAGAATGCAATTTTATCTCCGTGAATATCCGGAAATCTAAGCAGTCTGGCCTCCTCATTGGCAGCCATAAGTTCCAGGCTCCCCATAAAGGTTAGCAGCATAGTGATTATTAAAAGTGATCTCTTCATTTGTATAAAATTAATTATCTGAAATAAGTTGTTTTTATTTTTCTTAATTTTAAACAAATTTATGAATAAGGAAGTTTAAATCCAATGGCTGATAAATTTACTATCTTTGCAAAACGGAAATCCCAAAAAGACCATCCGGGCTGTTCAAAGCGAGCGGTCCAAAATTTAATTTATAATAACGAATGGCAAAATCACAAGTAACATTTAACAAAAGAGAAAAAGAGAAAAAAAGGTTAAGCAAAAGAGTAGAAAAACAGCAAAAGAAAGAGGATCGTAAAGCCAGTGCTCCGGGGGGAGGGCTTGAAAATATGCTCGCATTTGTAGATGAAAACGGAATGATCACAGATACTCCACCGGATCCTTCCAAAAAAATTAAGATTAAAGCGGAGAATATTGAGGTCTCTATACCGAAAAGAGAGCGAGAGGAGAAGCCTGCACTTCGCAAAGGCAGGGTTGAGTTCTTCAACAGTTCGAAAGGGTTTGGTTTTATTAAGGAGCTTGAGACTCAAGAGAAGTTTTTTGTTCACGTACACGGGCTTCTGGAAGATATTGCCGAGAACAACATTGTCTCATTCGAAATTGAGAGAGGGATTAGAGGGATGAACGCTTTCAATGTAAAAAAATGGGTAGATATGCCTAAACCGGCAATTGTATCTGCTCCGATTCCCGAAAAAGAGTCGGACTCCGATTCAGAGATGGATTCATCTCCCAAAACACAAGAGGAGTCTGCCGGTTAAACACAAGTAGACAACTTGACAGGCTTCGTTTAAACATCTTTAGGCTAATTTAAATGAAGGAGATTTTGAGATGATACACATTCGTAACGCCTTTACAGATGATATCCCAATTATTCGGGATATTGCCTATAAGACCTGGCCAATTGCATTTAGAGATATCCTTAAACCCGAGCAGATAGATTATATGCTTGAGATGATGTATAGTCCATCGTCTCTCACAGAACAGATAGATATCAAGGGCCACAGATTCCTACTCTCTTTTTTTTATGACCTGGAGAGCAATAATAAAGAGAGTGGCCATCGGGAGTGCAGATACATCGGTTATGCATCCTACGAGTTAAACATCGCAGGAACAGACAAAACTAAAATTCATAAAATATACGTACTACCAAAATACCAAGGCAGCGGCTGTGGTAAGGCTTTGATTAAAGAGATCGAAAAAATCGCACTATTTAACAACTCCCCTATTCTATCTCTGAATGTCAACCGAAACAACAGGGCTATAACCTTTTATAAAAATTTTGGGTTTAAAATTGTAAATGAGGAGAACATCGATATTGGTAATGGTTTTCTTATGGAGGACTATGTAATGGAGAAAGTTCTTTAAAAATTACTAACTTAGTGTGGGGTTTTTTATTTTCTTATGGATTTCACAGCGGTACAGAGAGACTTTCTGGAGGGATTATTGGTTGGCAACCGATTATCCTGTTCGAATATTATCAATGACTTAGTCAAAGACAAAGTCGGAATTAACGATATTTATGAGAATGTAATTCGGGTTGCCCTCTATGAGGTAGGTGAGCTTTGGGAGAGAGGTGAGATAAGTGTAGCATCCGAACATATGGCATCTGCAATTGTAGAATCTATTCTAAACGAACTCTATTCAACAATCATCTCCAAGTCAAGAATGAACAATACTGTAGTTGCATCTTCCGTCGAGAATGAGGCACATCAGATTGGTATAAAGATGGTGGCAGATGTCTTTGAAATGCAAGGTTGGAATGTCCATTTTCTGGGTGCCAATACGCCTTTAAATGATTTGATTGATTTTATTGAGATTGTCAAACCAAAAGTTGTTGCTCTTTCAATCAGTATCTACTTCCATATTCACTCCCTGGAGCAGATGATTGAGAAAATCAAATATCAATTTCCCGGTATTGTAGTAATAGTAGGTGGTCAGGGGCTCCGTCACACCTATAAAGATATAATAACCAAACACCCAAATCTTCTCTACTTTCCCGACTTGTTTAAATTGGAAGAGTTCATAAATAAAATAGAATACAATGGATAAGAAAACACTTATTGAATCGGCAAATAGACTAAACAGTGTTAGCAAAAGCTCTGTCATGGAGTATATCGGCAAAAGTGACCAGCTTATTGCCAAAATCAACACTTATATGACATCAAGAGAGGACATAGTGGCTCTTATAGGGGACGATAATTTAGCTATGATGAGAGACAATCACTCAAACCACGTGAGGTTTATGGCCTCTATATTTGAGAGTCGGAATGATGAGGTTTTAATTGAGACCATTCTTTGGGTCTTCCGGGCATACAGAAGCCATAATTTCACTACAACTTACTGGGCTGCACAACTTAATGCCTGGATTGACATAATTAAAAAAGAGCTCTCACCGCAGGCCTATTTAGAGATCTATCCTTACTACGAATGGATGCAAACCAATATCCCGCTTTTTGTATACTTCTCAGATGAGAAGCTTGACTCTCTAAAAACAAAGCATTGAGCAAAATGGAGAAAGAGGGTTTTATATTGGATGAGTGGAGTGATGAACTTGGTAAGTGTATAATCGAAAACAATACATTTTGCATAGCCATCTTCCGAACTGACGGAGAACTGCTATTTGCAAATACTGCCATTAGACCTTATATTGGAGTGAGCAATCCAAAGGATAGCCTGCTTAACCCCAGTTTTGAAAAGCTTGTCAGTAAAATTAAAGAGAATACTCTACTATATAAAGGGTTCCTAACTTTGGGAGATTTTTCGTCTATTAACAACTCAATATCTGCAAGTGTTTTTCACAAAAATGGGAAAATCCTAATCTCCGGTGGAATTGATGCTACCCAGCTCATTCAAAATAACACATTACTGCACAATCTAAACCGAGAGATAAATATACTGCAAAGGCAGCTTATTAAAGAGAAATATACTCTTGAAACTACTTTGGAACAGTTAAACAAAGTCAATACAGAGCTTAACGAAGCAAATGCCACTAAAGATAAGTTCTTCTCAATAATTGCACACGACCTTAAGAATCCGTTTATTGCTCTGATTGGTTTTACAGACTATCTTAAAGAGAATTTTAAAAGTATTGACCCTGATGAAGCAGAGCATATGATAGAGCTAATGAATAACTCAAGCCGTTCTACATACTCGCTGCTCGAAGATCTGTTAACCTGGTCTCGCAGCCAACTTGGAAAGATAACCTACAAGCCGGAGAAGATATCCTTAAATCAGTTGTGGGAAGAGATTGAATTATTGGTTATCAATCAGGCTAAGAATAAAAAAATAGATATTGTTTTTCACGATCCTCAAAAAGTGATGCTCTTTTGTGACCCAAATATGTTTAAGATAATACTCCGGAATTTAGTTATCAATGCAATCAAATTTTCATACCCGGGAAGCTCTGTTACTGTCTCTGCTGAACCCGAAAAAATCAATGCATTAATATCTGTAACCGATAAAGGGGTTGGAATTGATCCCGCCAGGTTTGAAAATCTTTGGCAGATTGGGGCCGGCAGCTCTACAAAAGGGACAAAGGATGAGAGTGGAACAGGGCTGGGGCTGATTCTTTGTAAAGAGTTTGTTGAGACACACGGTGGCAAGATATGGGTTGAGAGTGAGCTCAATGTTGGAAGCTCATTTAAATTCACTATCCCTCTATTTGTAAATTAGCCCGATTACTCTCCCAACATAAATTTTACTCTATAAATATAAAAAGCCCCACGGATGTGGGGCTTTTTAATGACTTAAAAAAAGAATTATTTATATAAAAACTTTTTAAGTTGTTTCAAGCTACGCTAATTTTACATTTACAGCATTTAAGCCTCTTCTTCCTTGTTCGAGGTCAAATGTAACTTCGTCGTTGTCTCTGATTCTTGATTTCAGTCCAGATGAATGTACAAAATAATCTGTTCCTGTTTTCTCGTCTTTGATGAATCCAAATCCTTTAGTTTCATCGTAGAATTTTACTGTTCCTTTGTTCATGTTGTTAATTTGTGTGGGGGCGAAGATATGAATTTAATTAATAAGTTTTACAAATATTATAAAATATTTTTTCAAATTTTTACTAACGCTATTATAATTAATGAGTTATTTATATTTATTGGTATAGCATTTCTACTTTTTTTGAAGAATTTTTGCTGCTTTCATCTCATCCATCAACGACTTAATGGTCTCCTTCACACTCATTATCTTATCTGCCTTAAAGGCATTGCTGCCACAAAAGGCATACCCTTTGTTGAAATTACCTTTAAATGCGTTATATAGAGCAACAATAATACAGTACGGGCTCTTTGTATAGTCGCAGGTCCTTATGCAGTGAAACGGGCAACTCTTGGGTTTTTCAAGACCCTCTTTAACTCTCCCGAGGAAACTGGAGAAGATTGCTCTGCCCGGTAAACCCACAGGGCTTCTAATTATCTCTATATCCGATTCAACAGCATTGAGATAACTCTTTTTAAAGGCCATTGATGCGTCACACTCATCTGTGGTGACGAATCTTGTTCCAATCTGTACAGCTGAGGCACCAAGGTCCAGCACTCTCTTCATATCTGCTCCGCTATAAATTCCGCCACCGGCAATTATCGGTATCTTACAGTTATTCTCCTTCTCAATAACCTTTATGTTCTTAACAAGATCTGGGAGCAACTCCTCCAGAGAGTACTTCTCATCTGAAATTTGATCCTCCTTATAGCCAAGATGCCCTCCGGCCTTTGGCCCTTCAAGTACAATTGCATCCGGGACATAGTTGTAGTTCTTTATCCACTTCTCGCAAATGATTAAAGCTGCTCTTGTAGATGAAACTATTGGAACCAGCTTGGTTGTGCTATCTTTCTGCAGAAAAGAGGGTAAATCCAGAGGCAAACCGGCCCCTGCGAATATAACATCTGCTTTTGCCGCAATTGAAGTTTTAACCATATCTGCAAAGTTTGTAAGGGCAACCATAATGTTTACACCTATTACACCCTTTGCTTTCTCTTTAGCAAGCCTTATCTCCTCTTTTAGTCCTATAATTGAGGCTTCCAGATAATCTTTTGATGAATTTTTGTATAGCAGTCCTATACCGGCACACGATATTACTCCTACTCCGCCTTCATTCGCCACTGCTGATGCTAAGCCCGAAAGTGAAATCCCGACACCCATGCCACCTTGCACAATAGGAACCGACAAGTTAAGGTTCCCGATAGAAAATTTTCCCATTCAATTTTTTTGGGAAGATAGCTAATAATTGGTGAGGTTGTCACATTATTTGATTATTTAAACTTCAGCAAAGTTCACTCACTAATTTTCAATCGATTGGAAAAGCAGTATAATTATACTAATTACATAATGTAATTATAAACAGAGGTTTTTTTAGAGAGATCTTACGAATAAAAAGATTCGCTTAATCAATGTTTAAGGGGAATATTACCGGCTTATATTTTACTGAGAACGAAAAAGTGCTGCCCTCGCCAACCACAGAGTCCAGGACAACCTCTCCTCCAAGCATATCTACATAAGCCTTTACAATAGATAGACCCAATCCGGCACCCTCATAAGGACGGTTCATTGTTTGCTCTGCCTGAACAAAACGGTTAAATATCATCTCTTTTCTGTCCAAAGGAATCCCGATACCGGTATCTTTAACATAAAAAAGAAGTGTATCATCATTAAGCTTATAGCCAAACTCAATTGAACCTTTGTCTGTGAATTTAAGTGAATTCTTTATTAGGTTGGAAAAGATGGTTACAAGTTTTGGTCTGTCAACTATTATCAAAGCACTCTTATCGTCCATCCCTTTATTGAAGTTGAGGGCTATACCCTTCGCCTGGGCATCTTTTATGAAAATATTGAAGAGATAATCCATAATTTCGTTGAGGTTGATCTGGGTTTCTGTAAGTTTAGCCTGCCCTGCCTCAATTTTTGAGATCTCAATTATGTCATTAAGAGTATTTAAAATCCTGTCTGTACTCTTTTTGAGAAGATCTACATAGATTGCCTGATCTTTCTCTTCGATATCTTTCTGGTTAAGAAGATCCAGAAACCCTGTAATCACATTAATCGGGGTGCGAATCTCGTGACTTAAATTTGCGACAAAAGAGGATTTAAGCCGGTCACTCTCCTGTGCCCTGCCCTTCTCTATGAGCAGCTCCTGCTCCCTCTCTATCTCAGTTGTTTTATCCCTTATTATAACCAGCTTACTACCGGGATAGTTCTTAATCTCCTGTTTAGTAATATTGAAGTGCTTAATCTTTCCCGGGTATTTTACCTGAATCATTTGGTTTGTAAGCTCATTCAAAACCGCATCTGCAATACTCTTTACACCAGACCCTATTAAGCTGAAATCCTCCCCGATAATATTTTTTTTATCTACCTCCAGATACAATACCGCAGAATTATTTATATCCTGAACTCTGTGGTATCTGTCAAGAACCAAGATTCCGTCTTCCAGAGTCTCTAATAGCGTCACTCGGGCGACAGGTGTTATATCCAAGAGTCTATTTTTGAATAGTGCTAAAGCCAGAAATGTCCCGCTAATAATCATACTTAAAGGGACCAGATCAAAACCCGGAATTGGATTATAGTCAGAAACATATAAAACACTCGCAAGCCACGGACATAAAAGTGCAACAAATATTGCCTTTGCTTGTGACTTAAAAGGAGATGCTCTGTGTATAATAAATTTAAAAAGATAAATAGATGAGATAATGAGCAATAGATATGCATATCCAAAATACCCAATCCAGAATATTATTCCGTGATAATATGTAGTAAGATTTGTAACTTCGGAAATGGGTGCAAATCCGGTCCATATCAAGTGATGAAATTCATTTGTAAGTGCAAGAATAAAAACGACTGCAGGAGAGATAAACAGAGCCAGAATAGTTTTGGCATTAAGGTATTTATCTCTGCCGGTAATCTTTAAAACAAACATCAGGAATAGTACAGGCGTCGATAAAGCACCAACATAGGCTGCTTTTGACCAAAATATTTTCCCCTCTAATGTCGTAGAAGCGGTTTCAAAAATTATAAGAAAAGCCCACAAGCCTGCAGATAGCATTAGCAGTGCAAGTTCAACTGCTCCCCGCTCCCTCTTTCTTTGCCAGGCTACGAATGAAACAAAAAATGAGACAAGGCTTGAGGCCAGAAACAGCAGTGAAAATAGTGTAAAAATATAGTTATTCAATTTATCTCCTTTTAAAAATTCAAAATCTTCTATTTATCAATAGCAGCTTTGGAATAGTTTATTCCATATACATCGTATCTTTTAACCTGCTCCCGTAATCTTTTCAGAAACTCATTATAATCTCTCTCACCTTTGGCAGACCAAACAACCTCCGAAAGGGCTGCTGCTCTGGGATAGACCATAAACTCAACGTGAGATGTAGTTTTCATATACTCTGTCCAGACATTGCCCTGAGCTCCCATAATAAAGCGGGCCTCTTCTTGTGTGAGAGTTTCCGGAACAGGCTCGTATGAGTATATCTTTTCTAGTGGAGTAAACCCTCCTATAGCTAGTGGCTGGGTTTGAGGATCTGCCTGATAATGGTCGAAATAGCAGTGACTTCCGGGAGTCATTACCACATAATGACTCTGCTTTGCGGCAGCAATTCCACCTTCTACCCCCCGCCAAGACATAACAGCTGCGTTAGGAGCAAGCCCGCCCTCAAGTATCTCATCCCATCCTATAAGCTTACGCCCTTTGGAATTAAGGAACCTCTCGGCTCTTTGAATGAAGTAGCTTTGTAGTTCGTGCTCATCCTTTAGTCCCTCCTGCTTTATCCTCTCTTGACAAAGGGGGCACTCAATCCATCTCTTTTTAGGGCACTCGTCTCCACCAATATGAATATATTGTGAGGGGAAGAGAGCCAGAACCTCTTCAAGCACATCTTCAATAAACTCAAAAGTGCTCTCCTTTCCTGCACACATTACATCGTCGAATACACCCCATCTTGTTGCAACTTTATATGGTCCGGATATACAACCCAGATGAGGGTAGGAAGCCAGGGCTGCCAAAGCGTGGCCGGGCATCTCAATTTCCGGGACAACATTAACATATCTTTTAGCAGCATACTCTACAATCTCTTTGATATCTTCCTGGGTATAGAAACCGGAGTGAGGTATTCCATCATACTGATTTGAACTTCTTCCGCTGCCAATAAGTGTCTCATCTCGTTTTGACCCAACCTCTGTAAGCAGTGGGTATTTTTTAATCTCTATTCTCCAACCCTGATCTTCGGTAAGATGAAAGTGGAAAGTATTGAGTTTGTGCATAGACATATAGTCTATATACTTTAAAACAAACTCTTTTGGCATAAAATGACGGCACACATCCAGATGGAGGCCACGCCAGTCAAATCTTGGATAGTCAACGATTTGAGCCATCTGTAACTTAATCTTATTCAACTTTTTTGCATCCGGGGGCATCATCTGAATCAGAGTCTGAACCCCGTAAAAGAGCCCATTAGGTGCAGAAGCTTCTATTGTTACCCCTCTGTTTGAAATCTCAATTCTATAACCCTCTTTTGGCATCTCTAGTGCTGAATCCAATTTTAAAAAAATTGAACCTTTTTTTGCCTCTTTCGAAAAAGAGCCTTTTAGAGGTTCAAAGGAGTAGAATTTTTTCAGATGATTGTTAAGTGCAGATGTAATATTTTGCGTGTGATTACTCTCAAAATTGTAAAAAATTCTTGTTTTTTGGTCAATTATAAATTGACCTTGATCGATTTTTACAGATACCGGCTTTGGAATAATGTTAATTTCAATCTCCTTAGACGAGGTAAATCCATATATAGAGATAGAAGCTAATATTGTCAATGCCATAAATTTAATATAGTTCATAATTGTAAAAATTTAGCTGCCTGATGGTTTTTAGTTGCATAAAAATTGGCCACAATTTAGTAAAAAAACAGAGAATGAACAATGTGTATAACATATTACCATATGAACAGATAAAAAAGAGAAGTGTTCTATCCTGATTAATTTATTATTATATTTACATAGATTTTACAATGGCTCTTTAATGGTTTTCTTTTATCATTTGATATCGGTCAGAAAAGCCGAAAACTGACTTTTAAAAGAGTAGGCAAAAATAAATTACATTATGAAAAAGGTATTAATTTTATCTGCACTTATCTTTTTTGCATCGATTTCTGTAAATGCACAATCGTTAACAGAGAGAGAGTCTCCGAATTATTTTTCTAATCACCTCTCTGCTGTAAGTTCATCTGCAAACTCTTTTGCAGCAAGTGGCGCCTATTACGAGGATAGTTACAAACCAAAGAAGAATCTTCTTAAGCTAAATTTGACTGCTATCCCACTGAGGAACTACTCGGTCCAGTTTGAAAGAGTGCTTGGTAAGAGAGTATCTATAGCTGTAGCCTACCGAAATATGCCAGAGGGGAATCTGCCAATGAAAGATTTTATTATTGAAAAGGTAGGTAGCGAAGATCAAGAGGCAGTTGATATTATTAACAGTTTCACATTGAGCAACTACGCCATTACACCCGAAATCAGATTTTATATGGGCAAAAAGGGTTATGGAAGGGGTTTCTATATTGCTCCATTTTTTAGAAATGCAAACTATACAGGGGGTAATCTACTCTTTAATTATAACGACGAAAACGATGTTGAGCAAAGCATCACCCTCTCCGGAGACATTAAAGCAAATACAGTAGGTCTTTTACTTGGTGCTCAATGGTCTCTAAGCAAGTTCTTTGTGCTTGACTGGTGGATAATCGGCCCGCATTACGGCAAAAGCAATGGTGAACTTATAGGCAACTCGAGTAGAACTCTTACCCCGGATGAGCAGGAAGAGATTCGTCAGAACCTAGAAGATTTTGATATCCCGATGGTTAAAAAGACAGTTACGGTAAGTGCAAACGGAGCAAAGATGGTAGTGGACGGACCTTGGACAGGAGTTAGAGCCGGGATTTCACTTGGAATTAAGTTCTGATTTTTTGCAGTTCAATTTTTTATCGTTATTTTTATACTTTGGAAAACCGCTTGTTATTCTAATATGGTAACGGGGTTGTTCGATTATTGTTGTTTACTAAATTATCAAATGCCTCATTATGAATATCATTCCTAAATCTGTAGCTGAAACTATTGCGGTGGGATTACTTCCTTTTCCTGTAAAATCCATTGAAGAGCACGGAGATGGCCTTATAAACTACACCTTCAAGGTTATCACTAAAAATCCCGAACATCCAAACTTTCTTCTTCAGATGATAAATAGAAGAGTTTTTAAAGATGTAGATGGGCTCCAGCGTAATATTCGGCTAATAACCGACCATATCCGCAAGAAACTGGAAGAGGAGGGTTATACAGATCTTGAGAGAAGAGTCCTCACTCCTGCAAGTATCCAGTGCAACGGTGCCTGCAGCGAGTATTATTGGGACAGTAACGGAGATTACTGGAGAATGTATGTATTTATTGAGGATGCTCACTCTTACGACAGAATGCAAAATCCGAAAATGGCAGAGCTTGCGGGTAAAGCATTCGGAAAATTCCATAAACAGCTCTTAGATTTTAAATCAAATGAATTTCGTGAAGTTCTTCCGAATTTTCATAACACCCCAATGCGAATAGATAACCTTAAAAAGAGAGTTACAGAGGATCCTGTGGGAAGAGTTAAAGAGGTTTCGTGGGAAATTGACTTTCTACTCAGTCGCAGCGAAGAGTATTCAAAAATTGAGGAGATGGGTAAGAAGGGAATTTTACCAAAAAGAGTAATCCACCAAGACCCAAAATTCAACAATGTACTTTTAGATACAAACGAAGATGTTCTCTGTGTTATTGACCTGGATACCGTTATGCACGGATATGTCTGTTGCGATATTGGTGATGCTATTCGCTCCGGAGCCAACACAGGGGCAGAAGATGATGAAAATCTGGACAATGTGAGTGTAGATATGAATATCTTCAGGGGATTTCTTACAGGCTACCTCTCACAAACAAAAGATTTTCTCACTCCACAAGAGATTGACTCCCTTGCTTTCGGGCCAAGATTGTTAGCCTACGAACAGGCAGTAAGGTTTCTGGATGACTATATTGACGGAGATAAATATTACAAATACAAAACCGGATATCCTCAGCACAACCTTGTTCGCGCAAGGGCACAAATAAAGCTCCTCCAGAGTATGGAAGAGCATTTTATTGAGATGGTCACTTTTATTAAGAGTTTGATATAAACTTACGAAACAGATGCACTAAGGGACATAGACCACCTTCTGGTAGGTAGATTTCTCTCTTCCGTTAACTGCTATAACAATATAGTTCTTGGTATTCTCACCGCTAAAAGTGGTATTTCCTCCTTTGTAACGGATAACTGCATTCCAGTCATTCCCGGTGCCAATGCGTTGCAATTCATAAACGACATACTCAGTTGCATTATCTACAAAATTCCAGGTAATTATCTTTTGTGAGAGAGACACCGAAGGTGCCTGTGGAATGGTGGTATTGTATGTGCCTATTTTTGGGACCAGACTAGGAGTTTGATATAGATTCTGCTTAATAAAACTGTTCATCGGATCTTTAAGAATGTGCTCTGTCCGGAACCAGACATTTCCATTAATATTCGGTAAAGCACGACATAACGAAACCTGGTTAAGAAATTCTGTTACTGTAGGGAAACCTGACTCTCCCAGCCTGTAGGCAGCAAGCCCGGGAAATACCGGAACTCCGGCAGAACTCGAACTCCAAAATCTGGCCAGTTTGTCAAAATCTGCAGTAGAGTGCCCAATCTGCCAGTAGATCTGAGGAGCCAGATAGTCAATCCATTTATTGTTCATCCAGGTTATTGGGTTAGCATATAGTGCAAGGGTGTTTGCATATTGGCCGGATGGTGAAATACCAAATACAGCCTTAGCCTTTGCTCCCTTAATTGCCTCGTTGACGGCCTTAACCATCATATCAATATTATTTTCCCGCCACTCGTTAAGGGTTTTACCTGCACCGTAAAGTGCATAAGCAGCACTATCGTTCCAGGTATCTGCAGATGATTTAAGGCCGTCGGGATAGAAGTAGTCATCAAAGTGGATTCCATCTACATTGTAATTATTGACAATCTCCTTAACCGCATCCTGTAAAAAAACCCTCACCTCCGGCAATCCGGCATTCCAGTAGCGCACCCCTTTATATTCACTGTACCTGTTTGGGTACAAAACAGCCGGGTGTGAAGGCACATTGACCGTTGTTACTGCACCGACTCTCAAAGGATTGATCCAGGCGTGCAGCTCCATACCCCTTGAGTGGGCAGCCTCAATTGCCACCGCGAGTGGGTCAAACCCGGGATTTTGCCCCTGTGTGCCTGTAATATAGGAAGACCAAGGAAAAATAGAAGAGGAGTAAAATGCCTCGCAGGATGTCATTGCCTGAAAGTAGATAACATTAATATTGAGACTCTTAAGGTTATTTATTATTGATATAAGCAGATTTCTTTGATTATCTGCACCGGTAGTTGTGCCCGGCCAATCCAGTTTCCAGGCTGTTGTAAGCCACGAAGCCCTTAGCTCGTGCTTAATTATTAAATTATCTGTAGATGTGTTGAACTGCTTGGGTTTTTCTGTAGAAGGGGGTGGAGTTATTGGTGGATTATCCGGCTCCAGATTCTCTTTGGAGCAGGAATAAATAATAAGTGACATAGTACAAAAAATCAATATTTTTTTGATTCCCATCTTGTATAGCCCATATAATGAAGCAGTTCTCATAAGTTATGATTTGTAGTTTAAGTAGACAAATATAGTAATTTGAATTATATTATAATTTATTATTCCAAAGTTGTAAATTCGGCATTTATTAATGAGAGTATAACAAGATGATTCAGATTGAAAACCTGGAATTTACATATTCCAACAGCAATAAAAAAGCTATCAACAATATGGATTTCAGGATTAAAAAAGGGGAGATCTTTGGATTTCTCGGCCCGAGCGGAGCAGGGAAAACCACTACTCAAAGGTTGATCATAGGGCTGCTACGCAACTATAAAGGGAGTATAAAAGTTTTTGGGAAAGAGCGTAAAAGCTGGGGAAAAGAGTTCTATGAAAATATCGGAGTAGCATTTGATTTTCCAAACCTATACCTTAAACTATCTGCAGAGGAGAATTTAAAACTTATAGGAGCCTACTATAAGAGTGGGAGAAGAGACCCCGCCCCTCTTTTGGAGAGGGTTGGGCTTTTAGCCGAAAAAGATATCAGGACCGAAAATTTTTCTAAGGGTATGAAGATGCGGCTCAACTTTATCCGGTCTATAATGCACAACCCGGAACTTATGTTTTTTGATGAGCCCACATCCGGGCTGGATCCGGTAAACGCTCACATTATTAAAGAGATTATCCTTGAACAAAAATCTGCAGGAAAAACAATTTTTCTTACAACTCACAATATGACTGTTGCCGAACAGTTATGTGACAGAGTCGCTTTTATTGTTGATGGAAAAATAGTTGTAACCGGCTCTCCAAAAGATTTGATGCTGGAGCACGGCAAAAAAATCTTAAAAATTGAGTACCTCAAAGAGGAGAAAATCATTTCAGAAGAGTTTGAGATGAACTCTATGGGCCGAAACGAAAATTTTCTTGAGCTTCTACGCAACTATGAAATTAAGACAATCCACAGTTGTGAAGCAACACTTGAGGAGATCTTTATTAAACTTACCGGAAAGAATCTGCTATGAGACTTTTAAATGCAATAATCTCAGATATAAGGTTTCAGTCTAAACAGGGCTTTTACCTGGTCTATGTCATAATAACCGTAATGTATCTGATTATTCTCTCTCTCTTGCCAGAGAGTTTTTTAAGGATAGCTCTCCCTCTGGTCGTATTTTCTGACCCCTCTGTACTGGGACTCTTTTTTATTGGAGGAATTATAATGCTGGAAAAGGGGCAGGGTGTTATTCAGGTACTGGTTGTCTCTCCCTTAACAACAGGGGAGTATATTATAGCTAAGGTGGTATCACTCTCGGTTGTTGCCGTCGCAGCAGCCTCAGCTATAACCATATTAAGTTCTTCAGAAACAATAAACTGGTTTTTGTTTCTAACCTCTGTAGTATTAACCTCGGGGATATTTACACTATGCGGAGTTGTCATAAATGCGGGATGCAATAATGTAAATCAATATATTTTAAAAACTATACCATATATGCTCCTGCTGGTATTACCCTGCTTTTCTATTTTAGGGGCTCCTCTACTCTACCCTTTAACCCTGGTCCCAAGTGTAGCAGCACTACGGCTTATGCTTGGGGCTTTTACGCAGATAACCTGGTATGAATCTGCAGGCCTCACGATATATCTGCTTTTGGCAAACTATCTGTTATTCAGATATGCAGTTAGAATTTTTGAAAATAAAATAGTCTTTCAAGATTAAAATAATGATTTTTTTTACACACTACAGGAATGATTCCAGACAGGTCTTTCGGGATCCTGTAATGAGAATCTTAATATTTGCACCGCTGCTGATGATTGGCCTGTTTAAAATCATCTTTATTTTTCTGCCTCCGATTCTAATTTCAAAGCTGTCTTTTGATATAACTCAATATTACCAGTATATACTCTCCGGTATTGTTGTGATGATTGCTGGAATGATGGGAATTGTAACAGGATTTCTTATGATAGACGAAAGAGATGGAAATATTTCGGAACTGATATCAGTAACCCCGCTTGGGCAGAGCGGCTATCTTATAAACAGATTATCATTCGCTGCCTTTCCCGCATTTATCTACTCAATTGCAGCTCCTCTTATACTGGATTTGGGCACAGTTCCAATATTGAATATATTTATTATTTCTATACTCTCCTCAATATATTCGGCTATTATTGGACTTTTAATTTACTCAGGTGCAGATAATAAAGTAAAGGCGCTTACCTATGCGAAAGGGCTAAATTCCTTTGCTCTTTTTGCATTTTCAGATCTTTTTCTTCTCCGTTGGCTTACAGTCATCTCCTGGGCATTTCCTCCATACTGGATAACTATGTTAGTTAAAAACCCTCAATCTGTTTTTATCATTCTCATTGCCTCTGTTGTACACCTTCTTTGGTTTTTGTTTCTGATATTTAGGTATTTAAAATCAAGATAACACTACCCCGCTAAAGAGTTAAAATAGTGTCAGAATACTTTAATAGCAATCGCGGCGCAAGCACGGGCGTCACAGAGTGCATTATGGTGGTTTTCAAGTATAAAACCACAATGGGCAGAAACTGTGTGCAGCTGGTGGTTTGGTAAAGTTTTGCCGAAAGATCTGCGGGAAGCAGATAGTGTACAGTAAAATTCATAGTCCGGATAGTCCATCTGATAGGTTCGAAATGCCGCTTTAAGACAGCTTTCGTCAAACTGTTTGTTATGGGCTATCAACGGTAACCCCGCTATTAAAGTTTCTACCTCTTGCCAAACATAAGAAAAGACTCTTGCATTATCTGTATCTTCACTGGTAAGTCCGTGAACACAGCTGTTATGATAGTTGTAATAGTTAGGTTCGGGTTGAATAAGACTATAATACTCGTCGGTTATTACACCGTTTCTAACAACTACAATACCAACACTGCATACGCTGCTAAGGTTTTCGTTGGCCGTCTCAAAATCTATTGCTGCAAAACTTTCAATCATTATGGGCTTTTAAACAGATAATTATTTTATTGGCCAAAATTAACAAAAAAGAGGAGAAAATTTATTAGATTTACTCCCGAAATCCATTATCGGTTCCTTAACCTTTCGCTCCTATAAAACTTATAAATATGAATAAAAATACTGACCCATCCGGAGTTGTAAGATACACTCTGGGAGTACTGCTCGCTTTTGGAGCACTAAACGCATTTGGTGGAGGCTATTACGGTATTAGCGGAGCAGAGGGGGTCCCCATAGAGTGGCTTGAAGGTACACCATTTAAAAACTATTTTATACCCAGTCTCATTTTGTTTTCAGTTGTGGGCGGCTCATTTTTAACAGCTTCAATTGCCTGCTTTGCAAACCACAAACTCTCCCGTACTTTATCATTTGCCTCTGTGGCTATAGTTTTCGGATGGCTGACAGTTCAGGTAATTTTAATCGGCTATGTTTCCTGGATGCAGCCTGTTACAGCAATTGCAGGCGTTCTTATGTTTATTTTGACTTGGGTTATGCCTGGCAAACAGTCGAAATAAAATGGAGACACATATAACTACCAAAGGGAGCAGAGTTATCCGAATTCTATCAGGAAGAAGCAACTCATATATTGTAAAATCCGGTCTGGTTAACCTGCTTGTAGACACGGGAGATAAAACTTCCTACAACAAACTCATTAAAGGGCTAACCTCACTTAACTGTTTTACACTGGATTATATTGTGCTTACTCACTCCCACTTTGATCATTGTGCAAATACCGCGTTATTGGTACAGAGGTATGGTTGCAAAGTTATTTTGAGCAAAATAGAGAGCCCAATGGTATCTGAAGGTATCACCCCTATTCCAAAGGGGACCCTTTCTGTAACAAAGATTTTATCTGCACTTGGGAGAAAGTTTGAGAGCAGTTTCGCCTCATACACCCCCTTTACTCCTGATATTGAGGTTGAAGAGTGTTACGATTTGTCCATTCACGGTGTAAACATAAAAGTCATCCACACACCCGGGCACTCCGCCGGATCTTTAAGCATACTGGTAGATAAAGAGATTGCTCTGGTGGGAGATGCTATGTTCGGCGTTTTTCCCGGATCTATATTACCTCCCTTTGCAGACGACACTAAACAACTTTTCAAGAGTTGGCAAAAGTTGCTGGATTCCGGCTGCACCTCTTTCCTCCCGGGTCACGGTAAGAGAATTGAGAGAAAATTGTTAAACTCACAAATAAAAAAACAGAGTTATGTCAAAAAATGAAAAGAGCATCGAATGTTGCCCGCCATTCGATCCTGCTCCCTGGGATGATAAAATTGTTGAGTGGGTCAACAAACCTTTTGTCAAGGATAAAGTTTTTACCATTTTCTATATGCCTGTTGGGTTTGGGGCTGCAATCCGGCGTGTAGATAAAAAGGTGACTAAGGCAGATGCCAAAATGGTAGAGTGGTTATGCCTTAGCGAACACACCTCTAAATGGAATATGGATATCTATGTTGCAGTAGATAAGGAGATCCCTAACGCAGATAATAGACTGCTGAGTGGCAAATTCTACAGCAAGGTGTATGAGGGGAGTTTCAATGATACCGGTAAGTGGTGTCAGGATTACTCAAGCCTGGCCAAAGCCAAAGGGCTGGAGATAAAAAAAATGTATATGTGGTATACAACTTGCCCCAAGTGTGCAAAAAAATATGGAAAAAACTACGTGGTTATAATCTCGGAACTGGTTTAGTCAAAAAAGCATATCTTTGATCTAAAATTATACCTATGGCAACAAGTAAAGAAGAGACTGGTCCGGTTGGAAAGCTTGAGAATCTGGCAGATTCTGCAAAGGAGTACCTGGATATGCGCCTGGATGCAATTAAGTTAAAGATGGTTGAGAGTCTATCCGTTCTTTTCTCAAAGATTGTATATGCTGCTCTGCTTATAATCTCCCTTGGAATTGCATTAGCCTTTATGGCTTCTGCCTTCAGCTGGTGGCTTGGAGATTTACTGGAATCTAAAGCTGCAGGGACTCTAATTACCGGAGGAGTGTTTCTGCTCATCGCCTTTATTCTTTACCTAAGGAGGAACAGACTATTTATAAACTCCCTGGTAACAATGTTTTCAAAAATGTTCTTTGAACCGGGAGAGACAACTTCAAAGGAGGATAATCTATGAAAAGATCACATAAGTATGCGACAATTGACTCCCTTTCCAAATTGAGGGAGGAGCGGTATAAGCTTAAAAGCGAAATAGCCAACAGAGAGTTAATGCTTAGTCTAAACTACTCCGAGTTAAAGGAGAGTTTGAGTTTAACCAGGTTCTTAACCAATCTCATCACCAAAATCTCTGTAATAATGCCAATGTTACAAATGGCAAAAAAACTTTACAGATCTGTAATTGAAATATTTAGCAGAGAAGCTGAGGAGACAGAAGAGATCAAAGAGAGTGACATCAAAACATAAACATTCAATAATTGTTTAATCACATTAATAATGAAACATTTTAAAATTATGCTGTTTGCTATGGCAGTTGGGCTGTTTACGGGCTCGTGTCAAACCGGCACAAAAGAGACAAAAGAGGAGAAGTTCAGGTATCTTGCAGATGAGTTCGCAGATATTCGTGTCATCAGGTACAGGATTCCGGGTTGGGATTCGCTCACCTTTAACCAGAAAGAGTACATATACCATCTTAGCGAAGCGGCTAAAAGTGGTCGTGATATATTTTGGGATCAGAATTTTAAATATGGATTGAAGATTCGCAAAGTGCTCGAGACTATTTTCGAAAATTACAAAGGCGAGAGAAGTGGTGCAGATTACGATAATTTTGTAATCTATGCCAAGAGAGTCTTTTTTAGTAACGGAATTCACCACCACTATGCCGAAGACAAATTTATTCCGGGCTGCAGTGAAGATTATTTCCGTTCACTGTTAACCGAAAGCGGCCAGGCAGATGTTGCAGATGAGATTATCCCGATGTTGTACGACCCCACTCTCTACCCTCAGAGAAAAAACATCTCGGGTAAAGGAGATCTTCTTTTAGGGAGCTCGGTTAACTTCTATGATGGTGTCAGCAGGGCCGAAGCCGAAGCATTTTATGCAAAAATGGAGAATCCTAAAGATCCCCGTCCTGTTTCGTACGGGCTTAACTCCAAGCTTGTAAAAAGAGAGGGGCAGATATTTGAAGATGTATATAAGGTTGGCGGATTATACGGGCCAACCATCGAAAAGATAATATCTCATCTTGAAAAAGCATCTGCAGTTGCCGAAAATGACACTCAAAGAGAGTATATCTCACTTCTGATTAGCTACTACAAGAGCGGTGACCTTCGCACCTGGGATGAATACAATGTTGCGTGGGTTAAAGATACACAAAGTCAGGTAGATTTTATTAACGGATTTATTGAGAATTACAACGACCCATTGGGAATGAAGGCAACCTGGGAAGCTGTTGTTAACTTTAAAGATATTGAGGCTTCCAAGCGTACAGATATAATCAGCAAAAATGCCCAATGGTTTGAAGATAACTCTCCTGTAGACCAAAAATTTAAGAAAAAAGAGGTAAAAGGGGTATCCGCAAAGGTTATTACAGTTGCTCAACTGGGAGGAGATTGTCATCCGGCAGCACCGCTTGGAATCAATCTTCCTAATGCAGATTGGATTCGTAAAGAGTATGGTTCTAAGTCTGTTACAATTGCAAACATTGGCGAGGCCTACAATATGGCGGCAGAAGAGGCTCCAAAAAGCATAACCACCGAGTTCTCCTGGGACGAAGCAGAGATTGCCCTGGTTAAACAGTTTGGAGCTGTCACAAATGATATCCACACAGATCTTCACGAGTGTCTCGGCCACGGGTCGGGTCAACTACTGGAGGGGGTATCTTCAAACGCGCTTAAAGAGTTTAGCTCTCCTCTGGAAGAGGCCCGGGCAGATATTTTTGCACTCTATTATATGGCAGATCCTAAGCTTGTTGAGCTGGGAGTGCTTCCAAATGAGGAGGCCTACAAAGCAGCCTATATAAACTATATCCGCAACGGAATTTTCACCCAATTTGTAAGAATTGACCTTGGCAAAAGTGTAACTCAGGCCCATATGCAGGGGCGTAAACTTATTGCAGAGTGGTGCTTTGAAAACGGAAAGGGAGAAAATGTTATTGAGAAGAGAGTCCGTGACAACAAAACATACTTTGTTATAAATGACTTCCTAAAACTTCGTGATCTTTTCGGAACACTTCTCAAAGAGCTCCAAAGAGTAAAATCTGAGGGAGACTACCAGGCCGGTAAAGATCTTATCACAAAATATGGTATAGAGATAGACCCAACCCTCCACAAGGAGCTTAAAGAGCGCTATGCAACGCTAAACCTCAAGCCATACGGCGGGTTCATTAATCCGGACATTACCCCGGTAGAGAAAGAGGGTAAAGTGGTAGATTACAAAGTAGAATACCCGAAAGATTTCCTAAAACAGATGCTGGATTACGGCAAAAAATATTAACCTTGCCAAGCATAAGGTTATTTTTGCACGCACTCGGGATCTTCCATATCAATATTGCCGGACCAGAGGTATTTGTTGGTCTCTTTTATGACCACTCCGGAGAGGAGCAGTATTGCAATCAGATTGGGTAATGCCATCAGGGCGTTCATACTATCTGCAATGCCCCAAACCAGGTGAAGGTTTAGGATGGCACCTCCGAAAACGGCGGCTATCCAGAATAGTCTGTAGTATAAGATCAATCTTTTGCCTCCAAGATATTCAACTGCCTTCTCTCCGTAGTATGACCAACCGAGTATAGTGGAGAAGGCAAATGTTATGATCCCGACGGTAAGTATAATAGAACCCACATACGGGATTTTTGAAAAGGCGGCCTGTGTGAGTGCCCCACCCTGCGTATGGTCAATATCCGGATGTGCAATTATTGAGCTTACCAGAACTAGCCCTGTTAATGCGCATACAACAACCGTATCCCAGAAAGTGCCGGTAGAGGATACCAGGGCCTGACGAACCGGGTTGCTGGTCTTTGCTGCAGCGGCAACAATTGGTGCAGATCCAAGACCGGATTCGTTTGAGAATAGCCCGCGCGCAATACCAAACCTTGCTGCCATCATAACTGTTGTGCCCACAAAACCTCCCGCTGCTGCTTTTGAAGAGAATGCAGATTCAAATATCAGCGAGAAGGTCTCCTTTAGGAATGGCGCATTAACGTATAGGATAAACAGACATCCCATTACATAAAAAAATGCCATAAAAGGGACCAATGTACCGCACACTTTTGCAATACCCTTCACTCCGAAAAGAATTACAAGGGCAGTTGCCGCACTCATAACCAGGCCACTTATGTACGGAGATATTGAGTAGCTCTCTTTAAGTAAAAGAGAGATAGAGTTTGCCTGAACAGTATTACCGATTCCAAATGCAGCAATGGCAGTAAATATGCAAAACAAAACAGCCATCCACTTCATATTGAGTCCTTTCTCCAGGGCATACATTGGACCTCCAAGCATAGTTCCATCTGCAGTCTTAACTCTATACTTAATTGCTAGTAACCCCTCTGAATATTTTGTTGCAATACCCAAAACCCCGGTAATCCAGCACCACAAAACGGCACCGGGCCCTCCAAGGGCCACAGCCGTGGCTACACCCACGATGTTTCCGGTCCCGATTGTTGCAGCCAGAGATGTGGCTAAAGCGCCAAACTGACTCACATCTCCACTTCCGGATTTATCTTTTGTAACCGATAATTTTATTGCCTGAAATATTCTCCTTTGAGGGAATTTCAGAATAATTGTGAGGTAAAGGTGAGTTCCAAGAAGCAGAGCAATCATTGGCCAGCCCCATAAAAACGAACTTACCTTCTCGACGATGGCAGAGAAGTTTTCCATAATTAAAGATTAAAGTTTCCGTATAAGTTAAGTATCTTTGCAAAGTTAGAAAAATGGAGAGACCACACAAGAGTTTGAAGAGACAACTTTATATTATACTTGCATCAATATTTGTCGGCTTAGGGGCGCTGGGCATATTTATTCCACTCTTACCAACCACACCATTCCTGCTTTTGGCCACATACTTCTATATGAACTCCTCCAAACAGAGGCTCAGATGGCTACTGTCCAACAGATATCTTGGCCCCTATATCAGATCATATCTATCTAAAGAGGGAATACCACTACGGCTTAAGATTCGCACACTCACCCTTTTATGGGTAACGATACTCTACGCCACATTTTTTGCCACAGATAAATTACACGTGCAGATAATACTAATTATCATTGCCATAAGTGTCTCAATTCACCTTATTCTTAAAAAGACCCGAAAGAAAAACGGGTAATTATTTACTGTAAAAAGGGCGTCTCAATTTTATAAGACACCCCTCCCACTACATAAACACCTAACCATCTCACTCCTCAACCTATATAGAGCAGAACTCTATTTCAATCTCTCTTTTAAAAAAATTGCCAGTTGATCTGATTTAATATTTAAAGCTACAATCTTCCCACTCCGGTCTAAAAGAAAATTCTTGGGAATAGATTCAATTGCATAAATTTCAGAAACATTGCTTATTCCTGCTTTATCTGAATATGCATTAATCCACGGAATGTCCATCACAGATGAAGCACTCTTCCAGGCCTCCTCTGAAGAGTCTATCGAGAAAGAGAATATCTCAAATCCCTTATCTTTAAATTCTCTGTATACAGCAGGCAGCTTTTTCATCTCCTCCCTGCACGGGTGGCACCAGGATGCCCAGAACTCCAGTAGCAGATATTCATTTTTGACAATTGAAGCGGAGAGTTTAACCGCATCACCCGAAATTGTAAAAGCCTTAAAATCTTTATATTCCGATCCAATTACCAATCCCCTCTTTATCTCGTTACGTCTTTGCTGATCTGCCCGATTTTTCTGCAATTTCAACAAATCAAAACTCACAGGAATTTTCTCTTTAACCTCAGAAAGAATCTCCAGCTCTCTATCTGTATTACTGTGTGACTCCATTACTGCAAAAAGTCTTATATATGGGTCATTATGAGAATAGAGGGAGCGCATATGTTCTCTTCTTAGCTGTACAAGTCTGTCTCTGTTTGATGTGTTACAAGATTTGTAAGAGTTAGCCTGCTCAGGGGATAGCGTTTTAATATCGGATCTCATATTTAAATCGTATAAGTCTCTATTTATCTTTACAGACTCTTCTGAGCTTTCCCATTTGAAAATGAGATTATTATAGACTCCTCCCTCAATTTTATATCCTGAATCTCGTCTGTAGATTAGTTTCACATCGTGATTCTCCAGAATTATATTGTGACCGGAGCCGTTATAGCTTATGTATGCCATCTTAGGAGAGTCCACAGGGTCAACTTCGAAAGTAAATTTTCCATCTATACATTTCGCTGTAGCTAATTTCTTAGATGAAAAATCCTCTGCAGTTATAAATAGAGAGACATCGAAACCTAAATTTTTGCCGGTGTCAGAGGAGATACCTAAATCTCCGGTAATAACTATCTTATTGGTTCTGAAACTAAACAGAACCAATAAAATAGTCGAAAATATAATAATTTTTTTCATTAGAATGATACAGGTTTATCCCAAACTGTCGATTTATACAAAACTTGCACAGGTCTGGTAGTTATGTTTTCAAATTTCTTAACAGGTTGTATGTTTGAGTTCAAACCTATTTCTGAGCAATTGTATATATATAGTCCTCCCTTTAATGAGTTAGAACTATTTTGGTCATAAAATCCAACATAGAGCTCCTTCATGTCATAACTTACAGACATTGTGGTAACTATTTTCCCGGACGTAAGAGTAATCGCCGGATCTTTTGGCAGTTGATTGTTCGGTGAGCTATTTTTTGGATACCATATAAAAATTTTATTTCCATCGGCGTAGTAAACAGAGCTATACCTTGCATTCGGAACCATCTCCATGCCTTTTTTGAACGTAATGGGAGAAGTTGCGGTATAACTATTTTCTGCAACTGTACCTATTCCTCCTGCTGTAGTGGTAGTAAACTCAACAAACTTAACTTTAAGAGGATCGGTTCTGTCCTGGGCCAATGCAAATAGATTATATGGAGTTCCTCCGGTTGTTGCTCCATTCATTCGGAATACAGATAGAATATTCATATTCTGATATATATTTGCTCTGTAATTATCTCCGAAATTATTTTGTGTAGCATTGACTCCTGATGTATTGTTGACCGGATTATTACTATTGTGGTAGTTTATTGACATCCAGATTTTGGAGTTTTCATAATCAACCAACGCTTCTCCACCGTTTACATTTGGTCCTTGTACATAAATCAGATTTACATATGCATCACTGAAAAATCTATCTCCCCAGTTGTCATATCTATAAATCAGAAATTCAGGTTTTTGATATCCGACTAACCGTCCTTTTGAAGAATAGATAGAAGATCCTGTAGAATATGTGTCAAATGCAGATACTTTAGTAATATACTCACCCGGGTACCTGGCAGTAAAATTGATAACATTGAAAACTTTAAAGGTATTGGGATCGGCTATATATATCTTTTCTTTGGTATATATGTGTAAATAAGCAGCTGTCTTGTTATATTCTATAATAGATTTCAGCACTCTTACAACATTTTTAATACTTAATTCGGGGTTCACTTTATTTATCACATCGGAAATAAAAGTAAGTTCTTTACCTTCCAGTATATCTGTCTGTGAAAGAGTCCTTGCAAATGCAATGTTGGAGTTTCCGGCATCATCATTGCCAACCACAAAATAACCGGCATCATAAACACGAACATCTATCTGCCAGATTTTAAATGCACTATAATCTTCATTCTTAACTTCCAGCCGAAGTTGGTAGGTCCCGAATTTCGGGAATGTATATTTAAGCGTAGCCCCTTCACCAATTTTGACGATATCACCTGTAATACCCGACTGGATAAAATTTGCTGTCCAAATATATTTTAACTCTTTACCTGCAATTTTCTGAGTTACTACAGGTGTAAAAGTAAACTCCTGACCTAAATCTACACTAAGCTTTTCTGTAGGAGATGTGATAGTAATCATTGAAAAGTTAGGATTGTTTTCGGGATAGACCATTACCGATTGGTCCTTTATACAGGATAAAAGAATTCCTGTCAACAGTATGTAAATTAATTTTTTCATATAACTTCTTTATTTTATAAAAATGTTGGCTTTGTAATTCCCAGATTCAGTTCCGGATTTGCCTGAGAGTATTCCCACATTTTTTGTTGTACATATTTTGCAAAAGTTACTCTGTAAACAGTTAAAGGGCTACTTGCTCCGGAATTGGGTGTAATACTGAGCGTTTTACCCCATCTTGAAACAATAATGTCGTAAGTCCCTTTATCCTCAGCTTCCATCTCCCAAAAGTATTTGAAGAAAAGCTGGCCCTTCAGTTTCGTGAATGCACCCATATTATAGGTTGTCCACCAAACCGGGGTGGCCGGAAGTTTATCGTCAAATGATATTGTATATTCTGAGTGCCCCCTGATATCGAAATCGTCACTTTTCACCAATTCCAAAGTGATTATTGCTCTTGTGTTTTCCAATTCAGGATCTCTCTTTAAAGTAACAGGGATCATAACTCTGACACTGTCTTTTGGTAAAGTAACACTATTCGGAACTGAATAATAGCTCTCCTTTGCCGGAGTAAAAACAGAGTTCGAATACCTGTTATTGACCATTTTAATTGATATTTTCCTATCAAAGGTTTTAGGCACTCCCATTACTTTACATATTACGTTGATAGTATTTTGTTGAATACTCTCAAAGCCAAAGTTGTAAAAAACAGAGTCGGTGGTTGCAGTATAGTCTAAATATACTCCATCTTTCTGTGTTGTATCATACTGAAGATAATCTTCATTAACACAGGAAAATACCAAAAAAGTTAATATAACGTAAATAATACTCTTTTTCATCGTCTGGAGTTTTAATTGTTTCTGTAATCAAATTCTTCTACCGGAATTGGCAGTACATAAATCTTATCAGCAGCAGGTATTGTCTTCAAGTCTGAGTTGGAGATTATATCTGAGTTCCTTTTCTTCATCTCAAACCATCTGTGACCCTCTCCAAAAAACTCCTTATGTCTTTCATTATAAATAAGATCGATAGTTGGTTCAATCACAGGATCTCTGTTCTCAAGATTTGTAAGACCTCTTGAATTCAGCACTAAATTGAGGTATCTTGCTGCTTCAACTTTGTTATTCTCTTTTAGGTATGCCTCAGCTACAATATAGTACATCTCTACAGATCTGATAACAGAGATTCCCTCAATTAACCCTCTGCTTTCCGGGGTATTGGTCGATGCATTTTTCATTAGCCAATCAACAGGTTTCAACAAATAATTTGTGGTACCTGCTTCATTAATTGGTCTGAACCAGTTTAACCTCATATCAACTCCGGCATTTGAATTAAGATATTGAGAATAAATATTTTGATATGGTAAAGGATAGTTACCTCCAAGTGCTGCCTGGAATGGAGTTAGGTTCTGCCACGATGCCCCTGAACCCAAACGCATCAATGTCGTATTAAAATAATCTTTTGAGTATAGCCCCCATATTGTCTCTTTTAGAGATAATGAACCCGCTATCATATTGGTTACCTCATCCTTATTGGCAAGTGGGAATTTATTTGAGTCAATTATTTTAAGCGCCTCAATCCTGGCATTGGTAAGATCTCCCTTAGTCCAGTAAACTCTGGCTAAAAGAGCAGTAACTGCATAGTAATTAAAGTGTACCTGTCTACCTTTAAGGAAAGATACCTTTATAAGATTATCTGCTACCCTTGGATAGGCTATGTTGTCTACATCCGATGCTAGTAGAGTTTGAGCTTTTTTAAGATCTGCGATAAGTTTTTCATAAACTTGATTTACAGTCGAGAATGGAGTGTGTTTAAAAGTGTATTCTGTAACATATGGTATACCCCTCTCGGAACCGGCTCTCTCAACGTGTGGAGCAAAAGTTCTTACCAAATCGAAGTGAAGCATAGATCTTACACCATAAGCCTCTCCCAAATAGAGATTATAAAGCGGAAACTGAGAAGGGTCTATTGCTTCCAAATTTTCAATTATATTATTTGTATGACCTATAACCTCATAAGCCTTTGCCCACATCTCTGCGATAATTGGTTTGGAGTCGTTGTAGTTATATTTTGTAAGATAATGTCTTGGAAGAAATTGATTGCTTACGTTAAAATTCTGAGCCAAAGCATCAAATACACCCCAGTTAAAATATTCACCATAGAGGCTTGTAGATTTTAGCTCTCCGTACAGGCCCCAAAGAGCATCTTCACACCCCTGTTTGTTGCTGAACATATCCTTATTTATCACCTCAGCTTTAGGATTCACATCCAGGAACTTGTCGCAAGATGCAAATAGAAGAGTTGCGGTAAAAAGTATAATTATAATATTTTTCATATGTAATTATTTTAAAATTAAAAAGTTGGACTTATTGTAAAACTAAATCCTCTTGCAAAAGGGTAGTTAGTCCCTCTCTCCTGTTTAACGGTTGAGAAGCGAACCAGATCATTCATTGAGAGACTCAGGTTAAGTCTCTTGAATTTTAGTTTACTCAACATTTTGCTGTCGAATTCATATCCAATTGAAATATAAGATATTGATAAATAGTTCTCCTTCTCAACAAATCTTGAGGTGTGATAATTATTTATAGTTCCGTTTGCATTTGGTATTATTGTCAAATAGTTTACAACATCGCCCGGCTTCTTCCATCTCTCTGTAAAAGCTCTTCTATCTGAATTGTACATAGGATTTATCTGTTCAATTCTTTGTGCCCTGGTAGAGTTATAGATATATCCACCATAAGAGTATAGCATACTTATATTTAATGAGAAACCCTTGTAGGTGAGAAAAGATGAGAGCGCCCCCCGCATACTTGGAGTTCTGTCTCCAACTGCAATTTTATCTGCAGGGTTGTACTGGAATGTGTAATCTCCATCTTTAGTGATATAGATTTCACGACCTGATGCAGGATCTATACCTGCAGATCTAACAGTATAGATCATACTGGTTGACTCCCCTTCAATAAACAGATCTAGTGGAGATCCCCCTGAGACTGCTGCATTATTGTCGTTTTGAATTTTTAGTGTATTACCTATTTTAACCAGCCTGTTAACATTACGCGCTGCTGTGGCATTTACGCGAAGAAACCAGTCACTGTTTTTTATGATAACTCCAGAAAGTGTAAGGTCAAAACCTTTGTTTGTCTGCTCTCCAACATTGTTATTTACAATACTTACACCCGAAGATGGCGGCATTGAGATTGGTACAATCATATCTACTGTCCTGTAGTTATACCAGTCAAAATTGACATCAAACCTATTGTTAAGGAAAGAGGATGTGAGTCCCAGGTTGGTAGAAATTGTAGTCTGCCATTTGAGATCTGAGTTACCCATCGTTATGGGGCTTGCTCCCAGACCATATTTGTTCACTAAGTTGGATGCATACCTGAAGGTTGTTATGGCCTGATATGAGGCAAAATTGATACTTCCTGTATGACCATAACTGGCTCTTAGCCTTAACACATCAAATATCTCCATATTTTTAATCCACTCCTCTCTGTGAAGATTCCATCCCGCTCCAACACTCCAGAATGGAGCGTAGCGGTTTTTGGTTCCAAATTTTGATGAACCCGATAGTCGATATGATGCATCTGCAAAATATCTGTTTCTGTAGATCATATTTAAAGAGGATGTGATAGCTGCAGATGCACTCTCGGAGCTTAATCCGCCCGGTTTCCCTCCTGTAGGGTATTGAGAGGCAAATGTAGGATCTATAAGCTTATCATTAAAAAAGCCGACAGCAGAGAACGAGTATGGGTTATTGTTATCCTCCCTAATCTCACCTCCAAGGTTTGCGGTAATCATTGAACCTTTTCCATCCAGATCTTTGCTGTAATTCGCAGTTGCCCTAAGCAGATACCTGTTACTCTCTCCGGAATTTATTGTATATCTTCCTTTAGATGAAGCATCTGTAATTGAGAAAAATGTATTTGACAGAGGAGAAACATACTGATCTTGCCTAGAATCTGTATTTGTAACCGAGCCAAAGCCCACAAAATATAGACCCTTCATTAAGTTCCATCTCAGATTCAAAGATGCAACCAGCTCTTTATCCTTGGATTTCGAGAATGAAGAGAGTGTAGATTCGTATATAGGATTGAGCAGATTATAAGATAAATTGGTTAAAAGCTCACCATTTTGGTCATAAGGCGCATCATATGGATTTGCATTCACATAGCTCCTGAACATCCCATATTTTGAGTCGTGAGTAGAGTTTTGGGAGTAATCTGTTCGTAGTGTTGCAATAAATTTTGATTTATAATTATATGACAGAAAGTAACCAATTCCTAAATTGTTCCTGTAGTCATCTTTCATCACCCCAGTATTGTTGAGATACCTCATAGAGACCTGGTAACTCAGCCCCGAGCCCTCTCCCGAAAGATTTATGCTGTGTTGCTGAGAAAAAGAGTTTCTTAGAGGTTTAGCCATCCAGTCTGTATTTATACCACTGTTAACTCTGGCAAGTTTTTCTACATATTGCAGATCGAGTGAACCGGTATTGTTGTCATACAACCCGGAAAGTTTTTCAAATTCAAGCTTCTCTGCAGCATTCATCAGGTCGTAATCTGTGAGATCCGGGAACTCAACTTTGCCGGTGAGGTTATAGGAGACTCTTATCTGTTTTTGAGCAGATTTCTTTCTTGCCACCAATATAACTCCGTTTGCAGCCTGCTCTCCGTAAAGAGCGGTTGCAGATGCATCCTTTAATACTGTAACAGACTCTATTTCAAAAATATTGATATCATAAAGAGCTCTTACACTGGATTCAACTCCGTCTATCACAATCAAGGGTGAGTTTACCCCCAGTTGACGCGATGTGTTCAGAGAGGTTGTTCCGCGAAGGATTATTTCGGGAATAGCATTTGGATTAGAGCCCTGCTCATTATTTGGGGTAATCGAGAGAGATGGTTCAAGAATAGAGAGGGAGTTAAAAAGATTGGTAGTCGATATCGTTCTTAATTGATCTCCGCTGATTGTCTTGGCAGCTCCCGTGAATGTGTTTTTATCTCTTTCAAAGTATCCTGTCACAACTGCATTTTCGATGAAAGTAGCAGTCTGTTTGAGGATGATAAGAGGTTTTACCTGAGAAAACGGAATCTCTAAAGTCTCATAACCTATAAACGAAAAGACAACAATTGAGTTTGGTTCAATGGCTGTTCCCGAGAGAGTATATTTACCATCCCCTTCGGAATAGGTTCCAGTCTTTGTCCCTTTAACATAGACCGCAACTCCTACCATAGGCAGATTATCTTCATCCACAATAGTTCCGGATAGTGACAACCTCTGTGCAGCACTTACACCGGCAACTCTCTTTTTAATTATTATTGTCTTCCCCTCTAATTCATACGAGATTTCTGTTACAGAGGTTTTAAGGATTGCATCCAATACTTCCGACAGATCTCTGTTAACAAAGCTCAGAGTAAGATTTTTCAGATCCTTTACATCATCTGAATTAAAAATAAACTGATAATTTGTCTGAGTCCTCAGGATTTCGACTACCTGAGCAAAGCTTGCATCCTTAACTTCAATATTCACCTTCGGTTGTGACCCCTGTGCTAACAATCGTGAGCCTGAAAAAAGACTCAAAATGATAAACATAAGAATCACCGCTCTCCTTCTATTCAAGTAATCGGACAAAAGAGAAATTTGATTTTTAGCTTTTTTTGTCATAGTTTAGTTGATTAAGTATGTATTTACGATATCACGATCTTCTTGTTCTGGTACCTGTACTTTATCTTGCCGGTTTTATGCATTTTATAAATTATCTCCTCAAAACCTACCGTACGGTCAAAATAGAGATAGAAACGCTCTTTTTTTATCTCCTCATTTTCAAACACAACATCCACTTTATACCATCTTGACAACTCTGTAATAATGCTTTCGAGTGTCTCATTTCTAAATACGAACTCTCCATTTTTCCAGGCAATTGTCCTCATTATATCTGCTTGGTTTAGAGTAACCTCTCCCGTAGATTTTTCAAGAATACAGCTCTCCCCGGGATTTACCTTTGTCGTAACTCCGTTATGAATAAACTCTATACTTCCGCTTATAAGAGTAGATTGAGATGTGTTTCCTTCGTAGGTGCGTATGTTGAATTCCGTTCCCAACACCTTCACCTTTGTATTTTCATCTATATTCACAATGAAAGGTCTGTTGGCATTATGTGCAACCTGGAAATATGCCTCTCCCTCTACATATACAACCCTCTGTTTATCCCCGAAAACCACCGGGAATTTCAATTTAGTTTCTGAGTTAAGCCATACTTTTGTTCCATCCTCCAGGTTAATTTGATACTCTGCATACCTTGGAACAACTATTTCGTTATACTCTTCTATTTGTGCAGATGCTCTCCCCTTTATATCAATTATAAGAGTTGCCTTTTTATCGTCAGCTTTCTGTATAACGGAGAGATTTCCGGGCAGAGATCGCGCCTTTGTGTCCAGATTTATATCCCTGCCATCTGCAAGGATAAGTTTTGCCCTCTCCTGACCCGGCATAATTGCTGGCAGTGTATCTCTAGTAGGAAAGAGTTGATTATATGAGAGTATGGTAAAAACAATTACTGCAGCAGCCGCAGCAACAGAGGCAGAATATTTATAAATTCTTCTCCGGAGCTTAGCTCTTGGATTTATTCTGCTCCACCCCTTTTGGACATCTTCAAAAGAGACATCTATCTCATCCTCTTTAGAGTAGAATTCAACAGCATCCTTTAAGAACTTTTGTCTTGATTTTTTTTGATTTGCCCACTGAGAAATTTGCAGCTTCTCCTCAACTGTCGCTTTGCCTGTAATGAGGCTATTGATTTTGTCCCAACCTATTTCCATAAATGTTGCCTTTTATAATAAGACAACAATATATGTTAATCGGGGACATTAGCCAACAAAAAAATGAGCATAAAATCCAGAGGAAAGTTTTGCCTGAAAAACTTATAGGCCCTCTTTACGTGTGTATGAACAGTCTCTTCAGATATATTTAACTCATCTGCAATATCTTTATATGACAATGAGTCAAAAATTTTTTTCTCCAGAATAACTTTCTGCGTTGGTGAGAGCTTTTCCAAACACTTGTGAACTCTCTTTATTACCTCCCGGTTATCTTCATACATTAAGGTATTAGTATGAATGATAGCTTCGGATAACTTTATATTGTTAGAGTCAATTACACCCAAATGCTTATAATAGTTTTTGCATCCGTTCTTTACAGAGGTGTAGAGATATTTTTTGAGATCGGTATCTTCCGGTAGTATGGGTGCTATCTCCCACAAAGATGCGAATGAGTCGTGAACAATATCTTCTGCAAGTTGTCTGTTCATAACCATTGAATTGGCAAATAAAAGCAGATTTTTGTAATTGCCTTTGAATAAAAACTCAAATGCATAAACAGACCTGTTCTTGAATGCCGTAAATAATTCTCTATTCTCTTTTGAAGGCTCCATAAGCCGAAAAAAAACTCTTTCGGGTTCAAAGTTAATCTTTTTTACAAATAAAAAAGGGAGAGCATTATGCCCTCCCCCACCTTACAGGTGCCAACATATAGATTATGCCAAATCTCTTTTTAGCCTAAATTTTTGTTTAGCCTAAGATCTCTTTCACAACAGCTACTGCCTTATCGTAATTTGGCTCCTCTATAATATCTTTTGTAATCTCTACATATTTAACTATACCGGCTTTGTCAATAATTACAACACCTCTGGCAAGCAGCATATTCTCCTTTACAAGAAAGCCGTACTCCAGACCAAATTTTGAAAATTTAAAGTCAGATAAGGTGTGTATGTTGTTTATACCCTCTGCGGCACAAAAGCGACCAAGAGCGAAAGGGAGGTCTTTAGAGATTGTCAGAATAACTACCTCGTCGGAAAGCTCTGTCGCTCTCTTGTTGAATGCTCTTGTTTGGTTTGCGCACACAGCGGTATCAATTGAAGGAAAGACGCTCACAACTACTACCTTGCCCTTAAAATCTGACAGTTTTACATCTTGAAGAGCACTACCGGAGGCAACTATCTCCGGAGCAACATCTCCAACTTTTATAGGATTTCCAAGCAGAGTAACAGGGTTACCTTTAACTGCAAATATGTTCTTTCTTTCGGTGGTGTTAATGTCAATCATTTCAATCTAATATTAAATTATTTTATTCTTTAATTATTTTATTCTTTGTGGTTTATAGAAATAGCTTTCTCTCTCTATTTGTACCTATATAACATATTATCTAAAAAAATGTTTAATTTTGACCAAAATTGCCATAATAATGATTAGCAAAATTAGAAAACAGCTCCTCCCGCTCCTCTTCCTTATGGCTGTGGTGCTTTACATTGCACCCTCTTGCCAAAAGGAGAACCCGGATCCTAACGGCAACGAGACAGATCCTCTGGCAGCACTTAAGAGCTATACCTATGCAATAATGAATGACATCTACTACTGGTACAAAGGTGTCCCAAAGAATATTGATGCAAAGCCAATTAAAACCATCCAGGCCTACTTTGACACTCTTGTAGTTCCGGAAGACAGATGGTCGTGGATGATGACAGGAGCCCAGTATATCAGTTCCGAAACAGGAATTGTGGAGACATACGGGATAAGTATCGGGCAACCTATAGAGTACTACAATGACTACACCCTAAGGGTGAGGTATGTACACCCTAACTCGCCAATGTCCGATAACAATGTTAAGAGAGGATATCAGCTTTCTCACATTAACGGAATTCCGGTGAGCACATTAATCAGCAACGGAACATACTACACTGTTTATGCTCAAAAAACCAACTCCTTCACATTTATAGATCATAGTAATAAATCGTACACCTTTACGGCAACAGCGCGTGAAGTGAGTACCCGCTCATATCTTAAAACAATGGTAATCACCCCTGCAGAGTACTCCGGGCTACCATATAATGTAGGTTATTACCACTATCTCTCCTTTAAGGCAGGTATGCTGGACGACATTAACAACGCTATGTCTACATTCAAGAGCGCAGGAATCAAAGAGCTCATTCTGGACCTTCGTTACAACGGCGGAGGTGACAGCAGGGCAACAACACTGCTGGCAAACTATATCGCTCCTGCATCTGCAGATAAAAAACTTCTTGCAAGAAGAGAGCACAACGACAAATACAGCTCCTGGGACAGCGATGTTCAGACCCAGACAATTATTGAGAGAATAAACGGATCGCTGGATCTAAACAGGCTGTTTATCCTTACTACAAAAGGAACAGCATCTGCCTCAGAGGTGATTCTTAACGGGCTAAAACCCCTTATGACTGTTGTCCACATTGGGAGTACAACTTACGGCAAACCTAACGGGATGTATGTCCTTCCATATCCGGATGGCAACTACGACTCGCCGCAGTTTGTCTTTCTGCCAATCTGCTTCTTTAGTGTAAATAGTACCGGTTACGGCCACTATGTAGATGGTATTGTTCCGGATCACTACCGTCCGGATGACCTCTATCACGACTTTGGTCTTCAGGAAGATTGGGTAAAATCTGTACTTCAGTATATCGCTATAGGCTCCTTCCCTCCACTTCCTCCACTTGGTCAAGGGGCGCCATCTGCAGCACCTGCAAACAGGCTTACCGCTCCCGAAGATGCTCCCGATTACGGAGTTTACAAAACGCGCCTGCCAAAGTAGAGCAGGTTAACAACTCTAAAACCCGTTCAAATCAAGATATATTGTTGGCAACAGCAGCAGGAATCCTATAACTATCAACAAGAGTATAAAGGGAAGAATAAGCTTGAACCATTTACTGTATGGTACTCTGGCTATAGATAAAACTGCAATGAGAATTCCCGATGTAGGGGTTATCATATTTGTAAAGCCATCTCCAAACTGAAAAGCAAGAACCGTAGCCTGCCTGGAAACACCGATCAGGTCCGAAAACGGTGCCATTATGGGCATTGTGATTGCTGCCTTTGCGCTTGCACTTGGTATTACAATATTGATAAATGTCTGAATCATATACATCACCCCAAGTGAGGCAGCTTTGCCCGTCTCTGCCATTGCCATAGACATACTGTGCAGAATTGTATCCACCACCTTTGCATCCTCCAGAATTACAATAATCCCGGCAGCCAGCCCCACAACCAGTGCAGCCGAAAGGATATCCTTTGCCCCTTCTGTGAGTTTGGCAACAATCTCGTTGGCAGAGTAGTTAGCAGCGATACCACTCAATATTCCCAGTGCGAGAAAGAGTGCAGATATCTCTCCTATATACCATCCGTAACCCATAACCCCAACAATCAGGAATATAATTGTAAAGAAGAGAAGATAGAGAACAAAAAAGTGGACAGATTTTCTTAGCCCCCTGTAACCGAACCAGGCAAAGAGCAGCGAAATAACAGGCACCAGAAACGGTATGTCAAATATGCTGCCACCTATCTTAATTGATGTGTGGGGATAGAAAATAGAGAAGAGGGCTAACACTACCAGAGTAATAAAATATGCTGCCCAGGCAGATTTTGGAGTGTGATACTCAATTGCCTCCCCCTTTTGCATCTCCAGCTTATCTCTCCAGTATTTATCCTCCAGGTAAAGCGGAGATTTATGCGGGTTTTTATGAACCCGGTTGGCATACCATAAAACCACGGCTATAGTTATAACATTGAGAACAATCCAGCAGAAAAACCTATATTCAATCCCGGAGAATATTGGGAGTCCTGCAATATCCTGAGCTATCCCTATTGTGAAGGGGTTTAGAATTGCTCCGGAGAATCCCACGTGAGCAGCTACATAGACCATAGCTATCCCTACGATAGAGTCATAGCCCATTGAGACGGCAAGAGGAATGATAATTATTGTAAAAGCAATTGTCTCTTCACTCATCCCGAAAATTGCCCCAAAGAGGCTGAACATAAGCATTATTAGAACTATAACAATATTATTTATACCTACCTTCCTAAGAGAAGAGTGCCTCTCCAACCCTTTTGTGAATGAGAGAAATGAGTAGATGCCTGCATCAATGGCTTTGCAGGAGTTCACAACCCAAAAAGCTGCCCCGATAACCAAAATAAACACAATAATACCCGCCTGCCTGGTGAACCCCTTATAAAAAGCTGTCAATATCTGCCAGCTTTGAGGTTGACTATCTACATAACTGAACTCCAGAGTCTCTTTATTGTACTCTCCCCCGGGTACAAGAAATGTTACCAGAGCGCTCAAAACAATAAGAGCAAAAATTATTACAAAGGTGTGAGGAATACGGAATCTCTTTTTCTCGCCCATCTTTTTGAAGTTTAAATTATAGTTCCGGACAAAAATGGGAAAAAAATTTCACAATCGTCAATTCCGAATTTTTTAATATTAAATTTGTTTTAAAATGTAAAAACAATGAAACGAAAATCTCTATTAATCTCTCTATTGGGCATAATGCTCATATACTCCGCTTCTCTATTCTCACAAAACAGTTTAAATTCACAAAACACCCCTCTCACAGAGCAGGAGAGTAAAAAGGTTGTAGACAAAATCATTGAACTTGGCACCAAAGAGAACCAAACAATGCACCATCTGGATATCCTTACAAACAGGATTGGCGGAAGGCTTATCGGTTCTGATGCTTACGAAAATGCCACCTACTGGGCAGCAGGTCTGTTCAGGAAATGGGGACTCGAGGTTCAGGTGATTGAGGTTGGTGAGCTGCCTGTGGGTTTCAATAGAGGCCCCTGGTTTGGGAAGATGCTCTCACCGGATGGGATGACTCTCCATTTTGCAACCCCCTCCTACACATCCGGCACAAAAGGTGTTCAAAGGGGTCACGTGGTTATGGAGCCTAAGAGCAGAGCAGATTTCGAGAGGATGAAGGGAAAACTCAAAGGGGCGTGGGTACTCATATCGGGAGAGAGTGACGGGTTTCCGGTTGACATTTCTGAATATGCAGATACTCTCCGCTCAATTATAATTAAAGAGAACGACAAAATTGGCAGATACAACGACTCTGTAACCCGAGTGAACAGAGCCAATCCGGACAAACCAAAAGTTGCCCTCAAAGAGTACAAAGACGCCCCTGCCCTCTTTTACAAAGAGATGAGAGATGCAGGAATCCTGGGAATAATCCAATCCTCCACAGTTCCGATAAGAGCACTCTACGACAGAAAGAACTTAAAGTATATGGATTTTGAAAATCTCCCTACCTGCCCAGACATTAAACTGAATGAGCATCAGTATCGCATTATTGCTCAAAAGGTTAAAGAGAGAGAGTACTTTTTGTTAGAGTTTGATATTCGCAACCACTTTAAACCCGGGCCGGTAAAATATCATAATGTGATTGGCATTATTCGCGGAACAGAGTTTCCGGACGAGTATGTAATGTCCGGAGGCCATCTGGATGCATTTGATGTAGCCACGGGAGGTGTAGATTGCGGTACCGGAGTTGCTCCAAACCTGGAAGCTGCCCGTTTAATTATGGCAGCCGGCGGTAAACCCAGGAGGTCTATCGCGTTTTGCCTTTGGGCCGGAGAGGAGTTTGGCCTTTTGGGCTCCAAACACTGGGTAGAGAGCAATATCTCTAATCTGAACAAAATATCAAACTACTTTAACAGAGACGGCGGACCGACTATTGCCAACTCAATTACAGTTCCGGCGGCTATGTATGAAGATTTTAAAAAAGCCACTGAAGATCTCAACAGAATTAACCCCGAATTTCCGTTTAAACTCAACCTCAGGAGCGGCGAGGCAAGGCCCAAACCAACTACAGCGGGAGGTTCCGACCACGCTTATTTTGCAATAAACGGAGTACCTACAATAAGTTTTGGCACGGCAGACCCTAAGGGATATGACTTTAATTATCAAGAGATTTGGCACACAGAGAGAGATACATACAATATGAGTATCCCCGAATATATGGACCACACATCTGCAGTAATGGCAATAGTCTATTACAATCTGGCCAATATGGACAAATTACTCTCCAGAGAGGATCTTTACAAGGAGGAGCAGACTGCACCAAAAACAGAGACTAAGCGAAGAAAGCGACAATAATTTTTAATTTTATTTGGAGAAAAAGATATTTCTACTACATTTGCACACAGTTTAGTAAAAAACTACAAAACAATGAACAGCACATACTGCACAAAATCTATAAAACCAGCCGGTAAGAAACCACATCTGCGATGAGGGGATTTTGTGTATTAATAATAGGCACGAATCTCCGATTCGTGCTTTTTTTTTGTTGAAAAAATAACCGAAAATTAAATACTATGAACACCGAAGAACTTGTACAAATTATGAAAATCGACTCCACCTCGGGCAAAGAGGTTGAGTTGGCAAACTACATTGCCCGAACATTTAAAACCCCCGGGTCTACACTCGAGATTCAGGAGGTGGGAGACGGAAGCGTAAATCTCTTCTTCAAATGGGGCACTCCAAAGATTGTATTTTGTACACACCTGGACACTGTTCCTCCATATATTGAGCCGTGGGCAGATAACGGAAAAGTTTTTGGCAGAGGTGCGTGTGATGCCAAAGGTCAGATTATTGCTGCCTATAACGCCTGTAAAGAACTTGAAAGTGAGGGTGAAACAGACTTCGGTCTGCTTCTTGTTGCCGGAGAGGAGATTGGTTCTAAAGGGGCTAAGGTTGCAAATAACCTTATAAAAGATTGCCAGTATGTTATAGTGGGAGAGCCTACCGAAAATAAACTCATTCGGGCAGGGAAGGGTATTCAACTGTATGAAGTTAGTATTAAAGGCATTAGCGCACACTCGGGATACCCCCAATTTGGCGACGATGCCATTGAGAGGATGAGAGTATTTCTAAACAAGCTCTCAGAGGTGAAATTCCCTGTAGATAATCTTCTGGGCACAACCACATACAACATTGGTATGCTAGCCTCAAACAACGCGCATAATGTTCTGCCAAACCTGGTAACATTCAGAATATATTTCAGAACCACCTTCTCTTCACATCTGCTCATAGAGAACAGGCTCAAAGGTATCTCCGACGATAAGATTTCGGTTACAAAAATCCGCGAAGACAAGCCGTTTAGATTCCACTATATTGATGGTTATCACAGCGATATCGTTGCATTTGCCAGCGACGGCCCCTGCCTTGCCAATCTCGGTAAATGCCTTCTTTACGGGCCCGGGAGCATAAAGGTTGCACACACAGATAAAGAGTTTATTGACTTTGCAGATCTTGAGAGAGCTGTGACTGACCTCAAAAACATTTTCAAAACATTAACTCAGGAGATAGCGTAGATGATAGTGATGAAATTCGGAGGGACCTCTGTGCAGGACTCCGCCGCGATTGAGAGATTGATAGAGATTGTACAAAGAAAAATTGAGCTGCGCCCTGTTATTGTAGTATCTGCCCTATCCAAAGTGACCGATTCCCTTCAAAATATAGCGAACCTATCATTTAGAGGAGATCTTAAATATGCTCTGACCCTCACAGAGAGCCTGCAAAAGAGGCATATAGAGATGGTATCAGAGTTATTAAACGAGAACCAGGCCTATCTGGCGGAGAGCCTCTCTCAGATAGATGACTATTTCGTTAAACTAAGAGAGATTGTAGGGGTGGTAAATATTCTGGAAGAGCTCTCAAACAAGAGTATGGCAAAAATTCTCTCCTTCGGGGAGCTTCTCTCTTCATATATCATCTACCGTGCTCTAAATAACTCCGGCGTTAAGTGCGCAATTGCAGATGCCAGAGGCTTCATTATAACCGACGATGAGTTTCTCAAAGGGGAGCCAGACTACAATTCCATCCGGGAGCTTGCTCCAAAGGCACTAAATAGTGCACTGGAGGGAAACGATGTTGTGATTACCCAGGGATTTATCTCCGGAACAAAGGATGGACTCAACACCGTTTTGGGTAGAGGCGGATCTGACTACACTGCCGCCCTAATCGGGATGGCAATGGGTGCCACCGAGATTGAGATCTGGACAGATGTAGATGGAGTTCATACAACAGATCCCAGAAGGGTGGGAAACACCAGAAGCATCTCCACAATGTCGTTTAGCGAAGCAGCAGAACTCTCATTCTTCGGGGCAAAAGTACTTCACCCTGCAACCATACAACCTGCAATAGAAAAGAACATCCCCGTAAGAGTGCTCAACTCAACTGAGCCACAAAACAGAGGAACTCTCATCCTTAGAGACGATGAGATTACAAGCAGCGGAGTAAGAGCTATCTCCTTCAAAGAGAACATAATAGTAATCAACATCTTCTCTATGAAGATGCTAAACACATTTGGATTTCTTACCAAACTTTTTGAGGTTTTCGGTAAATATGGGGTTTCGGTAGATCTTATCAGCACCTCGGAGGTGAGCGTGTCGTTAACGGTAGATAACGACCACAACCTGGATAAACTGACACAGGAGATCTCCCGTTTTGCAAATGTTACAGTCAAATACGACAAATCCCAGGTCTCCGTTGTGGGTAAAAACCTCAAAGAGACCAAAGGGCTGGCAAAGAGAATTTTCGGGGCAATCTGCGAACACAACATAACAATGATAAGCCAGGGTGCCTCCGATATTAATGTAAGTTTTGTAGTAAACAAAGAGGATCTGGATTGTGTAATAACAGCTCTTCACAAAGAATTTTTCGAATAATGAATATAGTACTATCTGGATACGGAAAGATGGGTCAGGAGATTGACTCTGTTTTAAAGGGAACGACTCATAATGTTGTTGCCAGGTCCCAGGATATACAGGGTATAGATAAGCGCCTGGCAAAGGAGAGCGTATGTATAGATTTTTCGGAACCGGCGGCATTCCGTAAGAACTACAGGTTTATTGCAGAGAATTTTAAAGCAGCAGTTGTTGGAACAACCGGCTGGAACGATATAAAAGATGAGGTTACAGCCTGTTTTAGAGAGTGCGGGACCACGATGATATATGCCAGTAACTTCTCAATCGGGGTGAGTATACTCTTTAAGCTGTCCGAAATAGCCTCAAAGCTGTGCAACTCAATGGGAGAGTACGACCCGTATATTCTGGAGATGCACCACAAGTTCAAACTGGATGCACCATCGGGCACTGCCAAGACCATAAAGGAGATTGTATCCAATGAGTACGGGCGCGATGTGGCCGTAGAGAGTATCCGGAGCGGATATATTCCCGGAATACACCGCCTGGCATTTGAATCTGTACAGGATAGAGTTGTTCTCGAACACGAAGCCTTCTCAAGAGGCGGCTTTGCACTTGGAGCAGTCACTGCCGCCGGGTGGGCCACACAGATCAAGGGAGTGTTTGACTTCCGTGATATAATTGAAGATAAATTTATTACAATATTAAACAATGAAAGAGATTAGCGGGTGCGGTACGGCACTTATAACGCCATTCACCTCAACATTTGAGGTTGACTACCCGGCTTTTAGGGTACTGGTTCAAAGACAATTAGATGCAGGCATCAACTTTCTGGTGCCGTTGGGAACAACAGGCGAGACCCCCTGCCTGGAAGATTACGAAAAGCACAAGATACTGGAGATAACACAGGATGTGAACAACGGTAAGGTAGCTGTGGTAGCAGGTGTGGGCTCCAACTACACAAAAAAAGTTATTGAGAACATTAAGAGCTTCTCAAAATTTAATGCAGATGCCTTTCTGGTTGTGGTACCATACTACAACAAACCAACCCAGCAGGGGATATTCGAACACTTCCGCGCAGTATCTGAATCTACCTCCACTCCAATTATACTCTACAATGTGCCCGGCAGGACCGGCACAAATATGAGCAGTGAGACCACCCTCAGGTTGGCAGAGTTAAAAAACATTGTGGCTGTAAAAGAGGCATCCGGAATATACTCCCAAATAAGCGAGATCATAAAATACTCCCCGCAGGGCTTCTCGGTCCTCAGTGGAAATGACGATGAGACCCTCCCTCTAATGAGCACCGGGGCAAAAGGGATCATAAGTGTAGCCTCAAATATTGCCCCGAAACATATGGTTCAACTTGCACAGAGCCTCAAAGAGAGAGACACAGAGAGAGCACAGGCATTGCACCATACACTTATGCCACTCTTTAAAGCCTGTTTCGTTGAGAGTAACCCAATCCCCACTAAAGCGGCACTTAGCCTGATGAAATTAACAGAGAATGTTTTAAGACTACCTTTGGTTAGCTCTTCTTCAAAAACTGACCAACTGATGAGTGAGGTATTAAAAGAGCTTAAACTACTGTAATGATGACAAATTTAGAGAGAGAGTTCAATCATATATCGCTCAACAACAACAGTGAAGAGGCATTAGCCCTCTTTTACAAAGTAAGGAATCTTCTGGAGAGCGGGGAGCTTAGGGTGGCCCAAATTAGACATAGCAACTGGAGTATCAACTCCTGGGTTAAACAGGTTATTTTGTGGGGGTTTCGTTACGGTAAAATTAGAGAGTACCAGGGCAGCCCGCTCTCCTATTTCGACAAAGATACATACCCTGCCCAATCCTTTAGGACAGATCAAAATATCCGGCTTGTACCCGGCGGCTCATCGGTACGCAGTGGAGCATATGTTGCAGATGGAACTGTTATTATGCCACCCTCATATATCAATGTTGGAGCCTATATAGACTCCGGCTGTATGATAGACTCCCACGCACTTGTGGGCTCCTGTGCCCAGATTGGAAAGGGGGTTCATATATCTGCAGCTTCGCAGATAGGGGGAGTGCTGGAGCCCATAAATGCAATGCCTGTGATTATTGAAGATGATGTCTTTGTGGGAGGAAACTGCGGGATATACGAAGGGACAATTGTGAAAAAGGGGGCAGTAATTGCTACCGGAGTTATCTTAAATGCATCTACACCCATCTTTGACAACACCACCGGAAACTATATCCGCAAAAGCGACACCACCCCTTTGACAGTTCCCGAAAACGCAGTTGTAGTTGCCGGCAGCCGCCCCATAAGCAGCGGTTTTGGCAGAGAGTTCTCAATTCACCTCTACTGCCCGGTGATAATCAAATACAGGGATAGCAAGACAGATAACGCAATAGAGTTGGAAGATCTACTTAGATGAGTAAAATAGATTTAGAGTCAATACTATCCGAAAATGCCTCAAAAATGAGACCCTCTCCTGCCAGAAACATTCTTGCCGGGCTAAACAGAGAGGAGCTTATCTCATTCGGGGGCGGCTACCCCAACCCGGAGACATTTCCGGTTGATGACCTTAAGAGGATTGTAGAGACCCTGTTGCAGGAGAGCCCCTCAAGCTCTCTGCAGTACGGCCCTACCGAGGGAGACCCCAAACTTCGCCGGGAGCTTGCCAACAGGTACCGCTCCCAAGGAGTAGATATCACCAAAGATGATATTGTAATCACTACATCTTCTCAACAGGCTATTGACCTCTGCTCCAAGATATTTCTAAACAGAGAAGATACTCTTGTGTGCAGCCTCCCCACCTATTTTGGAGCTCTTCAATCTTTTTGGTTTTGGGGCGGGGTTCCCGTTGGAGTTGCAGATGAAAACAATTTGGAGTCTACTGTTATTAAGCTCATTGAAGAGGGTCGCAAGCCAAAATTCATCTACTCAATCCCCGATTTCCAGAACCCCTCGGGAGTAACACTCTCATTAGCTCAGAGAGAGAACATCATAAGAGTTGCCCGGCTTTACGATTTAACCATTATTGAAGATAGCCCATACAGAGAGCTCAGGTATAGCGGAGAGGAGCTGCCAACCCTTTTATTTATGGACAAAGAGCGGGTCATACTTTTAGGAACTTTCTCCAAGACACTCACCCCCGGGTTCAGGCTTGGCTGGATTGTTGCCACCCCCCAAATTCTGGACAAAATAGTTGTTGCAAAACAGAGCGCAGACCTCAGTGCGTCGGTCTTTGACCAGGCTGTTGCGGCGCGATACCTGGGTGATGGACTCTTTGATAGTAATCTTATTAAGACAATCGAGCTCTACCGCGGGAAAAGAGAGTTGATGCTGGAGTGTTTCAAGAGGTATATGCCCAAGAGTGTGAGCTGGACCATTCCCGAAGGGGGGCTCTTTCTCTTTGTAACACTTCCGTCTGGTTATAGAAGTGCAGATGTTCTCAAGCTGACACTTATTGAGAACTTAGCCTTTATCCCGGGAGAGATTTTTTTCTGTAACGGTGAGGGTAAGAACACAATGAGAATCAACTTCTCCTATGCCCCAAACGAAAAGATTGAAAAAGGGGTTAAAATTCTTGCCACAGCAATTGAGAGGGTTATGTCAACTACGCCAGATTACCGCTAAATCACATCCGGATTACTGCTAAATCACATCCGGAGCACCGCTGAATACCTCTCTAGATTACCTCAAGATCTTCCGCCGAGATCCAGCCCTGGCGGCCATCTGCAAGTTCAATTCTCTTCCAGCTGCCCAATTGCTCAATCATCTCTACTTTAGTCCCTTCGTGAAGGATAAAGAGAGTATTTCCGGATCCGTCCGGAGAGCTCCTCACGGTACTAACAGGCATCATTACAATTGCAGTATCCCTTCTGTTGTATGAGCTTCTCTGGCTCCAGGCAAACAGGGTTAAGATTATCCCTACCAGAAGAGAGAACATAGATGCAAAGAAGGAGATCTTTCTCACGGCAGAGCTTGGTCCGTAACGAAAATTGAGCAACAGCAGTGCAGTGAGGGCAAAAAATAGCAGCGATATATATGTCCACTCATTGGAAGATAACATATAGTTTACATCTCTTATCCAGGTGCGCAGGATAAACTCCGGAAGCTCCTCAATCTTATCTATGGCAAACTCCTTGGCGAGTTTAAGGTTATTTTGAGTATCGTTACTGCCGGGATTTAGCTTGAGCGCCCTCTCATAATAGAGGATAGATTTACCCCACTGTTTCTCTTTAAAATAGCAGTTCGCGATGTTATATAAAAGGGGCTCAGAAGTGTATCCGCTCTTCTCAATCTCCTGATATTGAGCCAGCGCTTCGCTAAAGTTGCCCTTAGAGTAAAGCTCCCCAGCACTCTCCCACAAATCTGAAACTTTGGGTGAAGCAGCCTGGGAGAAAGCGATAAAAGGTAACAACACAAGCAAAGCTCCAATAATTGCCTTTTTCATATCCATATAATTAACTCTAAACATATCGTTACTAAACTTACTGAAAAATACACTGCTCATTATAACTCCATCTCAGAGATGAGGCTTATTGCCTTTGTATAGTTTTTATCCATCTCTCCTCCACCTGGGTCCGGTGCATATCGGGCATACTCACACTGCTCCAGCAAATAGAGCAACTCCTCAATTTGTCCAAAATCGACCTTTTTAAACACCAGCTCCTCCCGAATTTTATCACGGGAAAGATCTGCAAGTGAAAGATTTAATTTATCTGACACATACCCGAGAAGGGCCCTGTGCAGCTCTTCATAGAATCCCATATAGATGCCCTGCTTTAGAAGGGTCTCGGCATTTTTAAGACGGGCGCGGGCAACCTTATTGGCTCTTCTGTTTTTAACACCGGCAATATCTCTGTTTCGCTCTACCCTCTTTGAGAGAATCTTCTCAGTAAATATATACAGAGATATAATCATCAGAATGGCAAAAAAATAAAAGAGAGAGGCAAAGAAGAATAGGTTCCCCTTTTTAAGCCGTGATGCTCCGGAGTGAATGTATCTAATATCTTCGGTAATGCTCCTCACTGCCTGTCTGTTAACCCCAAATGAGAGTCCCGGTTGTGAAACAGAACCACCGCCGGCATCTCTTCCCACTTTTAAATTAAGATCATCCGAGAAGAGGGTTATATATCTCTTTTTGGCAATATCATAGAAGCTGAACTCAACCTTTGGAATGGTGTACTCACCCGGCCCTCGTGGGATAATCGGGTACTCAAACTGTTTACTCCCGGTAGCTCCTCTTGACCCTTTGCTACTGTTATCCGAAATCTTTGTATCGTAGACCTCAAACCCTGCAGGAAAGGCAATCTTTGGAGCCTCAATGAGATTAATGTTTCCTGTACCGCTAATATTTACAATAAGAGATAGGGCCTCATTTGCATTGATAGAGTCTCTGGAAAGTTTTGCGTTCATTGTAAATTCACCCACACCACCCTGGAAAGATGCCGGAGCTCCCTGTGGAAGAGGATCTACCACGACTCTTACTGCTGTAGATGATACTCTTTTACGAACTGTAGAGTAGGAGTCAAAGAAGTCATCGAAGAGACTTCTCGAGGCTCCCCCGGCTGAGCGTATCTGAACCTGGCAAATCATCTCGGCAGCATCTATTGTGAGGGTGCCGCTCTGCTGTGGCAAAAGCATATATCTTCTTAACAGTGCAGAGTTATATATCTTTCCGTCAATACTCTCTCTTACAAACTCTATGTTTTGAGGAGTATCTATCTCCTGGCTCCAGAAGCCGTTGAAAGAGGGAAAACGAACATCCTCAAACCCTGCGATTGGCACCTTTGTATAGAGTTTCACCGTTGCAATGAGGTGCTCACCCTTCACAACCCTCCCTTTACTGAGTGATATCTTTAAAAAAAGATCGTCGCTGCTAACAGTTGTCGCCGTTTGGGCAGATTCACTGCTCTTAGCCGAACCATCTCCCTTAACCACCTCTATAGTTACGGGTGAAGATGAGTAACTCTTGCCATCCACCACAACTGTGGCAGAGGGGATGGTAAACTTACCCTCAGAACGAGGCGCAAGCACATAGGTATAGCTTATCGAAATACTCTCGCTCCGTTTGCCGTTAATGATTTGCGTACTACTCATACGCGACTGGGAAGGGCCCGCAAGCAGGTCAAAGTCAGTTATAGATGGGAGGTTAAAGGAAGATGGTTCTGCATTAACGCTAAATACCACCTGAAAACTCTCCCCCGACTCCACCACTCTGGGAGCGTCAACTTTAAGAGAGGTCTGCGCAGAGAGAGAGACCCCTGCAATAAAAGAGCCCAATATCAAAAAGAGCCTGCGCGTCACTCCCGAATTTTTGATTTTATCTAAATAGTTTATCATATATATGATTATTGCCAATTCTACCAGTTCTTCTCTTTTTGCCTGCTTTGCATAACCTTTGCCTTCTCCTTATCTACCTTCTCCTGAGTCTCTTTCTCTTTGTTCTGTATTGCCTGAAGCATCTGCTGGGCAGCCTGAGGAGTTATTTTGGGAGGGGGCTGGTTCTGCTCGTTCTCTTTGTTTGGATCCTGTTTATCTTTATTAGGATCCTGTTTGTCATCTTTTGGATCCTCTTTTTTATCTTTATTGTCTTTGTTGTCTTTGTTTTGATCTTTGTTCTTATCCTTATCCTGCTCATCTTTAAGCATTTTCTGGGCGTATGCCAGGTTTGCCTTAGTCTCCATATCGTTTGGGTTATCTCTCAGAGAGCTCTTATAGTGCTCTACCGCTTCGCTGTATTTTTTCTGATCCAGCGAGTAGTTACCCAAATTGTGAAACACCTTGGACTTTGCACCATCTATAACCATAGAGTCTTTAAGAGGTGACACAACCTTCTCTGCCTCCTGTGCATTACCCCTCTTATATAGTGCATTACCCAAATTATACCTTGCAAAAACAGACTCCGGGCTCTGCTCCAGTGCCCGTCTGTACTCCAGCTCTGCCCTCTCAATATCTCCCTTTTCGTAGGCCTTGTTCCCGGAACGCACCTCCCCCTTCTCCTTTTGTGCACTGCACACAGAGAAGACAAAGGTAAAAAGCATTATTAAAACTATCCTCATATTAACATCCTCCTTCATAAAATCTACCTAAAGAAGTTACGGCCTCTTCTATCTGTTATTAAAAACTCCAGAATAAAGAAGAAGAGTGCAATTCCAAAAAAATACATATACTGTTCGTTGAAATCTTCAAAGACAACAGATTTAAACTCCTGTTTGTCCAGGTTCCTAATTTGTGTCACTATCGCCTCAAGACCAAAATCACTGTTACCGGCCCTCACATATTTTCCACCCCCCGCTTCGGCAACTTTCATAAGAGTCGGCTCGTCCAGGCGAGTTACAACAATATTACCATCCTTATCTTTGAGAAGCTCTCCGTTCTCCAACGGGATGGGCTTTCCTGTCTCAGAACCGATACCGAGAGTATATACAAAAACTCCCAACTCTTTTGCAGTCTTTGCAGCATCTACAGGGTCATCTTCGTGATCTTCCCCGTCTGTGAGCAGTATTACAGCCCTGCTGCTGTTTGCGCTCTCTGCGCTGAAGCTCTTGATTGCAAGATTTATGGCATCTGAGAGTGAGGTCCCCTGTACCGGAACAGAGCCGGTGTTGATACTGTTGAGGAACATCTTGGCAGAGACATAGTCCGTGGTTATTGGGAGCTGAACAAATGCCTGGCCTGCAAAGACAATAAGACCGACTCTATCCTCCTTGAGATTATCTGTCAGGCGGCTGATTGCCAGCTTAGCCCTCTCCAGGCGGTTAGGTGAATAATCCTGAGCAAGCATAGAGTTTGAGACATCCAGCGCAATCATAATCTCAATTCCTTTGCCCTCTACCTCCTTTAACCTTGCACCAAGCTGAGGGCGAGATATTCCGATGGCAAAAAAGAAGAGCGCAATGCTCAGGATAATGAGCTTTATCCACCCTCTTGCCCTGGATGCCCCCTGCATAAGCGGTTCCAGTATTGATAAATCACCGATTTTCTCAATTTTCTTGCGTCTCAACCTTCTGTTAATACCGTGAAATATAAAGAGAAACGGTATTATCAAGATTAGAAGCAAATATTCTGATTGTGCAAACTGAATCATATTAATGAAATATCTTTAAGGTAATCTCTTTAAAACAAAGACTCTCAACAAAAGCTCCAGAAGAAGTGCCGCAAGCGCAATGAGGGCATACTTCATAAAGAGCTCTTTATATATAGGGAATGAGTCCACAACTGTTCTGCTGGTCTCCATCTTATTAATCTCGCTGTAAATCTCAAGCATCTTGGTGTTGTCGGTTGCCCGGAAGTACTTTCCACCGGTCTCCTGAGCAATCTGCTTAAGCAGAGGTTCATCAATCTCTACCTTAACCTGCTGTATCTCTACCCCATAGGGTGTCATAACCGGGTACGGAGCAACACCCATAGCTCCAACACCTATGGTATAAACCCTCACACCATAAGTCTTGGCAATCTCGGTTGCCATAAGCGGTGCAATCTCGCCTCTGTTGTTTACCCCATCTGTGAGCAGAATTATTACCCTGCTCTTTGCCTGCGAATCTTTTAACCTTGCAATACCGGTTGCCAAACCATTTCCAATTGCAGTTCCATCCTCAATAAGCCCTGTCTCCACCTCTTTCATCAAATTGATGAGGGTAGCTCTGTCGGTAGTGAGCGGGCACTGGGTAAAGCTCTCTCCGGCAAAAACCACCACACCCATTCTGTCACGAGGACGCTGGGCTATAAACTCAATTGCAATATCCTTTGCAGCACTTATCCTGTCCGGTTTAAAATCTCTCGCCAACATACTGGTAGAGACATCAAGAGCAAAGATTATATCAATCCCCTCTGTATCTATTCTCTCAAAATCCTGGGAAGAGCGAGGCCTGGCCAGCGCCACGATAATGGAAGCCAGTGCAATAAACCTTAAAATATAGGGCAGATGTCTCGCTATCTTTTTAAACCTTCCACCGGCTCCACCCCAGGGAGAGAGTGACGACACCAAAAGTGAGGGCGACTGACCCCGAATCTCTCTCCAAATATAGAGCGCAACTATTGGGATAAGAAGCAGCTCCAAAAAAAGTAGTTTTGGGTATTCAAAAAACATAACTATTTGCCTCCATCATTTATATTTTTCGCTTTAGGAGCATCTCTCTCCTCTATCTGTTCAAGAAATGTGGCGTTCACAAACCTCACTGCAGCAGGGATGGAGCTTTCGCACTCCTGGTCCGGTGCTGTGTATTTGGCAAACTTTACAAGATCGGAGAGGTTCAGAAGATTTGACAGTTCACTGTAAACTTTGGGCTCCATCTTCTGTTTTGCAAGATCTTTAAGAATCTCGTTTGAGGTCTGCTCCATTGCCTGAATTCCGTACCTCTTCTCTATATAGCCACGCAGAGCATCGGTAAGCCGGGTGTAGTACTCTTTCTGATTTTTGAGCCACATCTTTTCGTTGCGAATCTTCTCAAGCTCCCTTAAGGCAACTATATGAGCAGGATCTTCAACGATAGGCTTTCCAAAGATGCTCTTCTTATCTCTTATGTTTTTAATTGCTCTCCTTATTAGGTATCCTGCGGCAATTATCAAAAGCAACAGCCCCACCCAGGGTAGCGCCTCCTTTATGGTATAGGGGTAGTTCATCTGACCCTTTACATCAAAAGGCTTAAACGAGGTGGTATCTATCTGAATTGTGGTAAACTCAAGAGTTCCTCCGTCAAATGAGAGGGTATCTGTTGTTCCGTCACTCTTTATACGATATGCAGTAAACCCGGGAAGAGAGTATGAGCCACTGTCAAACGAAGTGACCGTAATCCTGCTCTCCAGCTCAACCACCCCATCTTTATTGCTTAAAGTATCTGTCACGGGAGCCCCGATAACCTCAAGCCCTTTCATTATGGGATTCTGTGGTGCAGGAAATATAAACCTCTCACCCTGCGAGATTTGCGTTTTGAACCGCAGAGTCGTCTGGTCGCCTATTAAAAGGGTATCTTTTATTGCGTAACTCATTTTTTAACGGGTTTTAAAAAGGGTTATAAGACCTTTTACATAGTCCTGATTTGTGCCGATAGAGACAGAGTCTATCTTGTACCTGCGAAATAGCTGGGAGGTTTGTTCCAGAACGCTTTTGTTCCACTTTGCAAAATGGGCCCTCACGCTCTTATCCGAAGTATCTACCCACTGCTCACGCGAACTCTCACTATCTGCAACCCGAAGCAGCCCGACATCCGGCAGCTCTCTCTCACGCGGGTCATATACCGAAATCACACACAGGTCGTGGCGGCCGGCAGCAATCTTAATGGCATCTTCGTATCTCGGTTTTAGATCTTCTCCCACATCTATCATATCTGACAGAAGAAATGCGGTGCACCTCTTCTTTATGGCGTTGGTAAGAAACCTGAGTGCCTCCGAGATATCTGTACCCTTCTCTGTAGGCTCCAGCTCTATGAGCTCTCGTATTATGCGCAACAGGTGGCTCCTCCCCTTTTTGGGCGGAATAAACTTCTCTATCTTTGAACTGAAGAAGAGTGCCCCAACTTTGTCGTTGTTTGCAGATGCCGAAAATGAGAGTACAGCTGCGATCTCTGTCATAAGCTCCTTCTTTGTCTTTGATGTGGAGCCAAACCATCTGGAGCCGCTCACATCAATCATCAACACCACGGTGAGCTCTCTCTCCTCCTCAAACACCTTGATATATGGAGCGTTGAGCCTTGCCGTAACATTCCAGTCCATACTTCTCACATCATCTCCAAACTGGTACTCGCGAACCTCGCTAAAGGCCATACCTCTCCCTTTAAAAGCAGAGTGGTACTCTCCGGCAAAAATCTGCCTCGAAAGACCCCTGGTCTTTATCTCTATCTTACGGACCTTTTTTAGTAACTCTTTAGACATATAGGTGAGTTTTACTATGGAACTTCAATGGCATTCATTATCTCTGTAATGATACTTTCTGTTGTAACATTTTCTGCCTCTGCCTCATAGGTGAGACCAATACGGTGCCTGAGCACCTCGTAACACACTGCACGCACATCTTCCGGAATAACATACCCCCTGCGCTTAATAAATGCATAGGCTTTGGCCGCCATCGCAAGGTTTATACTTGCTCTCGGAGATGAACCATAAGAGATTAGCTCTTTAAGTTTACCCAGGTTATAATCTTCCGGAGTACGGGTGGCATATACAATATCTACAATATATTTCTCAATCTTCTCATCCATATATACTTCGCGCACAACCTCTCTGGCCCTTAGAATATCTTCCGGCTTGAGAACCTTGTTTGCAACCGGGAACTTACCGCTGTTGTTCATACGAATGATAAGCTTCTCCTCCTCTTTTTTTGGATAACTCACCACAACCTTTAGCATAAAACGGTCTACCTGAGCCTCCGGAAGCGGATATGTTCCCTCCTGCTCAATAGGGTTTTGGGTTGCCATTACCAAAAACGGCTCGGGAAGTTTAAAGCTGGTATCGCCAATAGTTACCTGGCGCTCCTGCATCGCCTCCAGCAGTGCACTCTGCACCTTTGCCGGAGAGCGGTTGATCTCGTCTGCCAATACAAAATTCGCAAATATAGGGCCCTTTCTTATCTGAAACTGTTCGCTCTTCTGGCTGTAGATTAGTGTACCAATTAGGTCGGCCGGAAGCAGATCCGGAGTAAACTGAATTCTGCTGAATTTGGCATCTACAATTGAGGCAAGCGTGTTTATTGCCAAAGTTTTTGCCAGACCCGGAACACCCTCCAGAAGTATGTGACCATTTGCCAAAAGTCCAATCATAAGGTTCTCTACCAGATGCTTTTGACCCACAATCACCTTGTTCATCTCCATCGTAATCATATCCACAAAGGCACTCTCCTTTTGGATTCTTTCGTTTAGCTCTTTGATATTTACGGTTTCCATATCGAATGATTTAGTATTTTTGTATTTACGCTTAAAGTTTCTACAACCTGCAAATTTAAGATATTTAGTTAATAATGCGATTCTTTCTTTTACTATCCTACAACGGCTCTGCATTCAACGGGTGGCAGAGGCAGATAAACGGCCCGTCTGTGCAGGAGCACCTGGAGTTTGCCTTCTCGGCCTATCTTCGGGAGAAGATTGAGATAACCGGAGCAGGCAGGACAGATACAGGTGTTCACGCCATAAATTATGTTGCCCACCTGGACTCTTGCAACGACAGTCTGATAAAAGAACAGCAACTTCTACTTTACAAAATAAATGCCATTCTTCCATCCGGCATTGTAGTAAATAATATTTGTCAGGTTTCTGACAGTTGTCACGCCAGGTTCGATGCGGTGAGCCGTACCTACAAATATTTTGTACACACAAAGAAGGAGCCATTTTTGAATGAGTACTCCTGCTTCTTCCCCTATGAGCTGGATATAGATGCAATGAACCTGGCCGCAGCGATGTTGCTTGGAGAGAGAGATTTCACATCTATGGCCAAACTTCACACAGATGTTAAACACCACATCTGCACAGTAACCCGGGCAGAGTGGCAGCCACTCTCACCACTCAACATTACAGGCCCTGACAGGCACAACTCTCCCGGCGTTTTTGAACACAACTCTCCCGGCGTTTTTGAACACCCAAACACATTTTGCTTTACAATAAGTGCCAACCGTTTTTTGCGCAATATGGTAAGGGCAATTGTGGGCTCCCTTTTGGAGATTGGCAGGGGGAGAGATAGGCCGGAGTGGATTCTTGAGGTGCTGGACAAAAAGGATAGAGGTGCCGCCGGCAGCTCGGTATCCTCACACGCCCTATTTCTAAGTAGTATAGAGTATCCCTACAAAATTTTTTAAATAAACTTAAAAACCATCGCATTATGAAAAACGAAATCCAACAAGGAGCACCGGCAGGGGCAGTTTACGGACTTGGCTTCATAGGGGCAGCAATCTATTTTATTATTCAGGCAACCAGCTTCTGGACAGGAGTCCTTGGAGTTTTAAAGGCAATAGTATGGCCTGCAATTATGGTTTACGAACTATTTAAACATATAGGGGTATAATTCAGACTCAACCGGTAGCAGAGCATTAATTGAGAGTGCGACAAATTCGTCCAGAGGGATTCCGATTTTTTCGCACTCCATTATTGTATCGCGGTTTACAGAGGCTGCAAAAAGCTTCTCCTTCATTCTCTTAACTACAGATTTTACCTTTACGCTGGATATTTTCTTATCCGGTTGCACCAGAGCCGTGGCAAATATAAGCCCGGTAACTGTCTCTCCGGCAGCAAGTGCATATTGAAAACGGGTAGATCGCTCAAGCCCGGTTGACATCTCATTGTGCATCTTTACGGCATCTACAAGCTCCTGCGGTAACCCCTCCTCCTGAAGCATTGCGGCCCCAACCAAAGAGTGCTCTTTAGAGTTAGAACTTGTAATCTCAACATCAATATCGTGCAACAGCCCTGCAATACCCCACAAATTCTCATCCTCTCCCAGCCTTACCGCCAGTGCCCTCAACACAGCCTCCGATGCCAGCGAGTGGGCAATCATCTTCGGGTTCTTAACATACCTGTTTAGTAATTCAAAATAGTACTCTCTGGTTTTCATTGCGTATTTGTTTGATGCAAATTTAGTGTTAATTTGGGAAAGCGAAGCACATAAATTACCCACGGAGCGATCTCTTTCTCGCTGATCCACTCAAACGGTTCGTTGCTATAGCCCAATGGCCTGTAAATCTCTTCAACCTCCAATCCCGCCAGTGCGAATAGTTTATGGTAATCTTCATTGGTCCAATAGATATCCTCACAAGGGGATTTGTCCTCAACATCCAGTACAATATCACAAACAATATCACCGGTTTTTGCAAATGCATTCTCAGGGAAAGGTTTTGTTGTAAATGATGCCCACTCATTAACATATAATTCAGGTGTAGAATCCAGGCAAATGATTCTGCCATCAATAGAGAGCAGATCACTTAATGCAACCAAAATATTGGTTCTTTTTTCCCATCCGGGGATATTATCTAAAGTGAATATTGAGGTGATTAAATCGAACTCTCCTTTGCCTAAGTGGCTGTAATTAGCATCGCTAACCAGCTGATATTCACCTTTAGAATCTACGGCTTTGGCAACTTGAATCATATTTGGAGAGATATCGATACCAATAGTTTTAAACCCTAATTTTGAAACAAACCTGGTAGAGCGACCAACACCACAACCAAAATCTATTGCGCGGCCAATCTTTGTGTGCTTTAAAATGATATCGGATAAATCCCGATAAGCCAAGTAGTAGGTGTTGGGAAATTCGAGCTTGGAGTAGGATAATGCCGCGGATTGAGTATCCCAAGTGTTCTTAAATTCTGATTTAGTTTCCATAAGATTACTCTAGTTAATACTTTTTTGCATCCAAATAATATCAAAGTACTCTCCTCTTTTTTTACCTGTGTTGATAAATCTGCCACACTCTTTAAACCCGTTTTTAATGTGAAAATTGAGGCTCTGTTCGTTTTTTGAAGAGATACTTGCAAGTATCTGCTTTACTCCCATCTCCCGGCCCTTATCTTCAAGAAGCGTAAGAGCTAATTTACCAATCCCTTTACCAACTTCTGTAGGTTCAATGAAATAGGTTATCTCTGCGGTCTCTTTGAA